>OMLO01000214.1_pt1 | contig 33184 bp, 14 predicted proteins | sample 1674811 | NCBI WGS metagenome assembly OMLO01 (sample SAMN06265003, study PRJEB25207) | coral metagenome | isolation source: Coral host | place: Mexico:La Bocana,Puerto Morelos, Mexico | collected 2008-11-13
GGTTGCCATCTTGGATTCGAAATGTGAGCCTGCACTGTCAGCTAATAAGCGGTCGTTGTCAACAAGATTTGAACAAAATGGCGGCAAGTCACGATGGATTGCTTCGGGTTTCTTCATCTCCAGGACAGTTGCAGATGTCCTGTACACGTGATTTCATTGCACTGCCTTTAACAAAAACTATTGTGGGTGTTTGGTGGGCTGGAGACTTGACTAGGAAGGTATGCTGCATTCCATAGAAAATAATGGAAACTTGGTACATGAAGCGTATTTCTCGCTGAGTTCCTTGGTGCAAGCTTAAATAAAGTCTTGCAGTGACATGATATTAAGCTTAAATGTATCCTACAATTAAGCTGAAGTATATAGCTGATCTTTACTTTCCTCTGGCTGGAGTTAGTTTACAATATTGTTAGCACGATCGGTAATTACATACATAGGAATATTTTTAGAAATTAAAATATGTTAGTATGTATCTTTTCAGAGGATTGGTAAAACTATTTTTAACCTTAACTATTTCTCTGTAGCACAAAAAAAATTCTTGTTCTCAACTTTTTACATTTTAGTGAACACTTGAATGCTATAGTCATCCTGCATGTACTCTTATAAATGGCCTTATGATGTGTTGCAAGTGGTTGCTATGGTGACAGCATCTTCCAATGAATTTTAGTGGCCTGGCCTGGGTTGTTCAAAAGGTGGATAACGCTATTCACCAGATAAATCACTATCACGCGGATAGCGTGGTTTGTTTTGTTAACACTTATCCGAGCTGGTTAGCGATTTATTTGGCGGGTAGCATTATCCAGCCTTTGAACAACTGGGCATAATGGTTGATGTGCTGGACTCCTCATTGGGCAGTGTGGGTTTGACCCTGATCGGGATCATTGTGTCATGTTCTTGGTTTCCACGCAGGCATGGATGTAGATGTTAAAATGTAGATTTTGATGATATTTTACTGAAGGATTTAGGATTTATTTCATTTTTTATGTTTGCTTTTCAGCCCTTACAACTATCTGGTCACAGTAAAATCATAAGCACTGCTTGTTTTGGGCAGAAGGACAGACCCCTTTTTCTCTGCACAGCTTCAGAAGACTTCATTTACATATGGAACATTGACAAGATTTTAGGTGTTGACAACATCAGTAAGATTTACTAAACTCATTTCCTAGTTCCTAAAATTTTGTTGATCTAGCTGATAGATTTATGTCTTAGCAATTACTTACTAAACTTCTTTCCTAGTTCCTAAAATTTTGTTGATCTAGCTGATAGATTTATGTCTTAGCAATTAATTAGTAATTATATGATATTGATATCTGGCCTGTGCTTCAACTGTAGCTAGTGACTACAGCAGTGGAATACCTGTTGGAAAAGACTTGGGACACGTACAGCACCTTAGCTTCAGTCTGACTGACAGGCTGATTACTGCATGCATTGGGAAAGAAATATGGGTCCTGAACATCCAGGTGAGCTGTTACAGACAAACAGTGATATGGTAGATCATACATGATTCTGTCCTGGGGGAGGGGAGGTACTCTCTATGATGGCTCACACAGGGAGCCTCTGGCCAAAAGGGGTACTTTCTTTAGGCTTCAGGTACAGAAAAGGGTAGAATGTAGAATTTTGTGGGGTACCCTCCCTGGAATTATGGTCCTTTAGCCTGTCCACAGTCAGATAGAGGCATATCTACAGGTATTTTCCTTCCCTCCCCTCCTAACTAATTAGAAAACAAAATGCATGCTTGCAAACTAGATTCATCGAGTAAAACTGTTTTTAATACTTGTATTTATAGACCAGTAAACTGGACACCCTGCTGGAAGGGCACACTAGTTTTGTGACATGTGCAAAGTTTTTTCCAAACAATGAGTCAAAAATTGTGTCCATAAGTGAAGACAGAACATTCAAGGTATATAAAATTACAGGTTGATATAGTCTTAATTAATTTTAGTGCTACTAATGGCGATAACATTGCATAATACAAAAAGCCAAACCTTCAATGAAGAAGTTTGTTTTTAATTTGCATAATTTGATTTGTTTTTAATTTGCATTTGCATTTGCATTTATTTACTTAAGTCTGACAGTAGTATCAAGTTTGTATAAGTTTATAGGAATTTATTTTCTTATGTTGATGTATGTTCACATTTACCACACTCATCTATTTGCTAGATGGAGAAAGGATGGTTCATGGACAATTCCACCATGATTCGATTCCACCATGTATTTTTTCCAGTGTTTTTAGTAAAACTTGGCTACAGTTTTTATTATATATTTTAGCTTAATTGTACAGTTATTTTAATGCATAGTTTCTTATTTTTCTTCATTCTTATTTTTCTTCATTAAACATTGAAGGTATGGGATATTGAACAGTCTTGCTTGGTGTATCAGTCAGCAATTTTGTCAGGTAGTTATTATCTCTTTTTTTCTCTTTAATTAGCATTTAATCAAAACCTGGACTTTTGCCGACTGTATTCAAGCATGAAAGACAAATTTAAGATAAAGAGGAAACATAATTTGCTCTGTTTGTGTCCAAATGCCAGAACAAACAGACATGTAATTTTGGACCTAAAGCAAGTTCTAAGCTTTCAGTTTGAAGGCAGGCATTTGGTCATGTATTGAAAATAAACATTGCCTGAAGATAAATGAAAGTTAGCTCCCAAAATAACCTCCACAGTATAACCAATAGGGAACTGAAACTATCATTCACATTCAGAGACACTGTAATGTTCATCTATAGATAGGATGAATGTTTTAGAATGGTAGAAACTGTATGCAAACTAAGGGTTATTGGAAATTACAAAGGAGAAGGAGTCTCAGAAGCCAGCATTTGTATTGAAATGAACCAAAACTTACAATTTCCAGAAGTATTGTTGGGGGGGGGGGGCCAAAAGACCCCCTGTGCGAAGGGTATGGATATTTTTGGGAACAGTACAGTTTCCTATCTTGTTGTCACCTGAATTAGCTTTCTTATAACATCCTTGGACATGAAATGATGATGAATACAATGTTATCATGTTCCCTACAAATAATGGAATTTTAGTAATAAGAAATTAGCTCACACAATGGATGCTCTATTTTTTTGGAGTGGACTTAATGCATTATAATTACATTATTTACAAAATCTTTCAGCCCATCCATTTTTGTCACTGGATATCGACCCTGTTCAAGATCAGATGGCCATTGGTTCTGCAGATGGAAAGGTGCATATAAATTGTTAAAGTGGTACTATGATGAAAATCGCATCTTTCAGATCTAAGCCATTTTAAAACACAAAAAGTAGTCTGTATAAGAGGAAAAATGCTGTTTTCTATTTTCAAATATTTCTTTTCGTTCCAGATATATTCAAGGTTTTAAAATATGCAAATTAGCCAATTGATGACATCATACACTCAACCAAATTTTCATCAAATATGATGAAGAAAAATATCTGAGCCAGTTTGTATCAGAAATGTTTGATTCTTTGCAGTACGATTCTACTAAATGTGCTCCACAATACAAACTTAGCAGTTTTGTTACCATGGCAACATACTGGGTTCCAGACCTTCCCAATATTAAATGCTTTTCTGGCCACCTTTGGCATCCATTTTGATATTTGCTGATGGTGGCTCATATGTATGATCCAGCAAGCATATGAATTGTTGGCTAGAGTTTGTGGCACCATTTAATGTTTTTTTTGTGCTGAAAATCACCAACAGATTGAAATAAAGTAGGTGGGGACTGGAAAAGAATGAGTTGCCATGGGAACATAATTTTTTCAGTCGTTGGCGTGTTTCCTTTAAAACTGTTAGCCTACCAAGTTTCAACGGTCTGTGATGCAAATTGGCCAAGATAGCTCTATTAATATACCTCATATAATATTGGGTTGAGTATATGACGTCATCAGTCACCTCATTTGCATATTTTACGTATTTTTCAAACACATATCTCCTGAACTAATGCAGATATTTGCAAACGGTAAATGGCTTTTTTATTCTTTCATGGAATTCTATGTGATGCATCTCAAAAATTAAGGGGTAAAATTTTGATCATAGTACCACTAAATATATTTAACAACGACTAATTTTATGGCCCTTGCTTTCTCACCTTTTACACTCAGTTGTGCTCACTCATGTGAGTCTGAAAAGTGTTAGGCAAGTGCTAATCATTGATCACTCGCCCATTTGACAAGTAATAACACTCACTTTTATTTTCCATTTTGGCTAGAATATTATTCTCTAGAATATCTCACTTGTGAAGATTCATCAATAGAAACTGTTTTGAAAATTAAAGTTCCTCCTCTTTGGGTTTAAGGTCTTTTAGTCTTCCACGTGATGATAAGTTGTTTACTCCTGGTTTACTCCTGACCAATGTCTCAATTCTAGGTATATTTGCAAACTGTTCATTTAAATGCTTTTCATAAATGTGGAAATATTTACGAGGAGTGTCAAAAACAATGATAAAAGAGAAAGATTAGTTCGCAATCCTAAGGAGGCATCTTTAAAGGCACCAGAACAAGAAAGCTCTACACAAAGTGGCAAACTGGGTGTCCAGGATAAGGAAACATGGTTTATAAATCATTGCAGACGTTATACAGGCTAGGGTATTTTAAGAGTCACTTTGATAATGGCAAGTGCGGTCAAAATTTAGTTTCTAACACTGTACACTTGCTGCTACTTGCAACATTTAAGGTTCTCATGTATGATCTGACATCTGATGGAGGGTATCGATGCCTCTTTGAACTGGATGTTGGTCAGTTGCTGCAGAAATACTGGAATCACAAGGAATCATCCAAGGCTACATCAAATGATGGACCCTCCTTCATCAGTAGTCAGCCGTCATGGCAAAAGCAGGTTGTGCCAGATGATGAAAAGGAATCCACCTTGGAGCCAGGAACAACAGTGCTTGGTGTCTGTTTTCTTAGGAATCGACAACTGCCCTGTGCGGAAGAGAACACTAGTGTAGCTCTACACAAGGTCCGTTTTGGATCACAAAATGCTTCTGCTATAAAGTAGGTGACACAGGAATTTTGTGAAGACTAAATTATTTTCTTAAATTAGCAACTACCGGTACATCACACTGTATGGAAGATAGGCTGCTGGATTTCTGGGGAACTTTGCACCTGTGCTAACATCCAGGAACTACTGACTTCCTGATGAGTGCCAGCTAGTCTTTGTTGTAAACTTAGTTAAATGCTTTTAACTGCATCTATACTGACAGTGAAATTAGAATGTTGTTACTGATAGTGATATTAGATGAGTTTACCTCACTGTAAAAACCTGTAAAGTTTTTCTTTGTTTTGTAGCTATTGTTAGGGTTAGGGACTATTATGTTGACTTCTTTGTTTTCTTTGTTTTACGTCACTGGTGAGTGCTGTAGGTTCTTACACCGAGGATGAGCCTATTAGAGTCTAGAGCTTACCAGGGTTGTGTCATTTTCATAACAAAGACACTGTCACATTGTCTCTTAGGCTGCTGGCAGTCTGTTTTTTTTTCCCACAAAAATATGATAGGGATTTTTAAGGCAAGATGTCTCAGACAAGAAGGAAAACCTAGTCACGTTTTGTCCTCACTGCTTTTGTTGTGTAAATCAAGTTGTTCTAATGAGGTGTATTTACATGATAAAATCAGAGAGGTCTGTATAAAAGCAAGGTCACCTCTAGCCTCACTGGCATTCCAAGGCCAGGCTACCAAGCAGACATTGTAAAATGGTCAATTGACCAAGTTCCCATTATCAGTGTGGCTGGATGTTTACTAAAATTCTTTTTTTTTGGGCAATGTTTTTGAACTGAATCTACATGCAGAAAGAATAAGACCCATACCAGCCTTCTTTACCAAACAAGCATGGTTTAGGATTTAATACCCAACATAAAGAACAAAAGATAGCTGGAGTAGCTAGTCACGTACAACAGGATTTGGTTTATCTTGTATATGCAAGAAAGAAAAAGATTGAGCCTTCCAAATTAAAAGAAAAAAGAAACAACAACAACAATGAACCCTGTACATGCTGAAACCTGAACTTTTTTGCCAGTTGTCGAACATGAACCACCCATTAGAGTACACCATCCATTTCACCTTACCAAAAGATTCTTACTGAGATTATAAATTATAACCGGATGATAACAAGATCATCTACTGAGAGTAATTATGTTGCTTTTCATCTATTCCTAGGGATGTCTTTCATGTTCCATCTATTGTTGCCATAGCAACTACCGCTGCTGTTCTTCTATTAAACTGTAATAGTCGAGAGCCACTTTATATTCTAGACTTCCAAGGTGAGTCAAAAACGAGTTTCTCTTTGCAAAATTCAGCCCCCAAATTCTTGAATGGTCCAATTGAATGCAATTTGATAGTTAAATAATTCTACGTGTCCTACAGCCTTGCAAACTTTCTGTCCGCTCTTCCTGCAGATAGGAGATTTCCTTTGCAAATTTTCAGTTTAAAAAAGAAAAATCAAAGTTAATTTCCTCTTGATTGTTCTAGAGCCTGTTTTATCCAGCAATGAATTGGATGAAATACAGTACAATATCTCTACACCAGGCTCATTTGCTTTTGCTGAAAGACCAAACGGAAGTGTGAGTATAAAGCAAAGAAAACAACTGATTTGTGTTCAAACGCAGCTTTATTTAATATATGGTTAGACCTACTGTCCACAATTATCCGTCACGAAAACGGAGCTTTCCGGAGACGTTCTTCAAACGCAAGGAATTTGAAAACGCCAGCTTTCTCTTTTCTCATGGACGGAAGACACAGCTTTTTGAACACGACTTCGTCACGATATCATATGATTTGCCTGATCGAGTCTTCCTCAAACAAAAATCGAAAATGACCAGTGATTTCAGAGAGAGACCTCTGTTTTCAAATTCATCCGGCAGAGTATGGACGTTGACTAAAACATATATGAAGCCTTCGATGATTGCCAAAGATAAGATAAGATAGCTTTGAAACGTTTTTCACTCTGTGTAACTTTTCATTGCTGTAAATATTATTTTTCCAGTTTAGTTGCAAGGAAGATTTTCATGCTGCCTTTGAATTTTGTCTTGTTTCAGGTTACCTGTCTTATTGGCAGCTTGTTTCAAAACACTGTCAATGTTGTTGACATTAGGATTCCGGCAACTAACAAAGAAGTAGACAACGCTACTGAGGTACGAAAAGCTACTTAAATAAAACTGATACACGCTAAATATTCGGTCGTTTAAGTTTGGCCCTTTTCACATTGTTCTGTTGGTTCCCTAAACTTCTATTAAAATCAAATAAAACGCTAGTAAGAGCATGAATTGTATAATTTTATCATTGTGTTTTTACATCTTCTCTCCATTATATAAATACGACAAACAAACAAACCAAAAGATAGGGAATGCAGAGCTTGAACGCACTTGAATGCAGAGCTTGGGCGCGTCACCCACCCCACCCCCTTTGTTCTCGCTTTGCTAGTAATAATTTTTCGCCCTCTACACGATCTGAAATTACAAAAAGGCTCTCTCTGGATTCCTGTACCGTTTTATTAGGTCTTGTCTCAAAGGTTCTCACAGTCAGTAGGTTTGAGTTCCCATGAAAACCAAGATGAGGAGACGTCAGCGACAAGGGGAGCAGAGATGGCAACAAACACTATCACCGTCCTTTCAAAGTATGGTTACTATGGCTACAAGCGTGATCAACATTTTAATTCTCCTTACAATGCGAACTATTTTCAAGCGAAGTTTACTTGTTTTGTTTTCAGTTCTCCTCTATATAGTAACTCGCCTCTAAAAGCAGAGCTCGTACCAAAAACAGCAGCAAAACAACACCAGAAGAAGGCATTGCAGAAAGGTCAGTTGCCTGACATTTTTTCTTTCTGACTGTATTCACCCGTTCACAACATGAGAGCAAAGTTATTAGTGTGTCAGCGGGAAGATAAGGCACTCATTATCTGATAAAGATAAATTAGAGAACTTACGAAAACTACGACGGCAGCGGCAACGAGAGCGCTGCCCAACAAAAAGTTTAATGATCAGAACAATGGTCATTCACGTGCGTTATAAATCGTTTGTACATTAATTTGCTGTCCTCTGCAAAACAACAACGCGAAATGACTAAGTTCTGTGTTTTTGGAGAGCGCGAGCGACGGCGGTAAATTTTTCGTATGTTTGCTATATGGAACTGAACTTTGGTGTAATATATTCAGTTTGAGCACTTCTGAGACCAATAGACGCTGTGATTACATCTAAACAATTGCGAAATTCGAAGGTAAAATATCAATTCATTTTTATCGAGGCGTTGTCTTCGGGGTCGCACAAGCCCTTCGCTCTTAAGAAAGACTAATGTTGTCGTAAAACCTCACCTTCAGAAACTCGCTATGGCGGTAAACATAATAGCAGACATGGTTATGCAACGTCTTCAGAACCAACGTGAAAGTTTGACGAATGCTAATTAACTAGCGCATTTTTTGTATTCCAGATACAGCTTTTTGTCAAGTCCCTCATTTTTTTACATCTACAATTTTGAATCCTTGCGGGATTTTCCTATTTTGCTCTTTGTTTGTTTGTGTTTTTAGTGTGTGTTTTTATGTTACATTTTGTTACATTTTGTTCGGCCACAAACTTTCTGTCAGTATTTTGTCTCACCCCATCCTCGGAGACCCAGGGGCAGTTAGTGGGGGCGGGAAAAAGTCAAAACGGGCGAGAAAAAAATTCGGACAAAGAAAGTCAAGAACGAGAGAAAGAGCTCTTTCTCACGTTCTTGACTTTTCTTCACCCGAATTTTTTCTCGCCCGTTTTGACTTTTTCCCGCCCCCTCTAACTGCCCCTGGGTCTCCGAGGATGGTATCACCCTAGTCACTGACTCGAGTTGTCCACTTGCAATCGCACTTGTCAGCAATTGGTTCTGTTGACTTGTTATGGACTACTGAAAACGTTTCAGCCAACGAAGGAGCCGATATCCCTCGTTTAATAGACCATATTACAGTTGTCTGCTCAGTGACCTGGCCTCTGAATGACAGTGAGGCTGAAGGTGACCTTCTTTTGTTGTGTAAATGAAGTTGTTAACTTGGTGCTTACAAGGTCGACATGACAGTAGCCGAGAGGTCTGTGTCAAAGCACTGTTACCTCCAGCCTCACTGCCATTCAAAGGCCAGCTCTCCTTGTCATTTTGTTTCTTTATCTCTTTGGGTCGATGTGAACTGCCGAGATGTAAAAAAAACTTGAGAGATTAATTAGAAAACATTGTCTGAGTCTTATTAATGTTAAAAGATCATTTTTTTTTTCAATTCAATATTTTAGGGCTTAAAACAGGCGTTCGTGATCAGCCCCTAACATTCCACTCAAAAGTCAAATCATCTGGTTACACCGCTGCGACTCCAAGGCACGTCTTGTTTTGTTTTGTTTGCATGATTATTCTATAATATAGTGTTGTCCTCGGATAAAAGTTAGATTTCCTAAGGACAAAATATTTCTTTTAAGACCTTTTCTGGGACCAATGTTACATCCGGATGGGTAACAACTAGCGGTCATTGTGTGGTGCTTGACTTCCCGCTCGTTCAAAAGCGCGGGAAAGTAATGTCGGGCAGGTCACAGGTGTTTTTGAGTTTGCATCTGATTGGCTGAATAGATAACGTCTACTCACTAATTGATCAGATCAAGATCAGGTGTTAGATTTCAGAAAAAAAACACTCATTCAATTCAAATACAGATAAAATTAAACAAAAACTTGCCCACTAGCCCTACAACAATAATTTGTTTGCCTGCCTGTTTTCACTGATTTAAGAAGTAGAAAACATGTACCGTGTTTCTATCGAGTTTTAGTATAAATCTACTAGCATTGTATAACAAATGCCGCGCTCTGATTGGCTACGCTACCCACGTAGCAGTGTGCCCTTGTTTACAAAATGACGGCCGTTTTTTGGTGTTTTCGAAGTGTCTGTGAAGAGGATTTTTATAAAGTTTTGAACGACTAGTAGATTTATACTCTCGATTTCTATGCGTGATAGTTGATTCGGGCTGCGCCCTCGTCAACTATCACGCGATAGAAATCTCGAGCTCATGATCTAATTGTTTAATAGAACACGGTTTTAAACCAATCAGCACGCGTATTTGCTTTGGGTTATTTTCTAAATTTAATTAATTTGCTTCATACTGCTGGAGTGTTTTTTGGCCTCAGTAGTATTAATATTGTCTATTTTTAATCTGCATGTCTATTTTTACAGATCTAAAATGTTTTCTCCAAACACGAGCCTTTCCAAACCAAAAACCTCTACAGCTGCCCTAAAAAAGACTACTTCTACCTTCTCAAGTGTCGGGTAAATTTAGTTCTGAGATAAAGGTCGTTATTGTAGCAGATTTTATTGTTTCAGGGCTATTGTTCTATTAAAGGGTGTTGGCCAAGCTATTCATGTGAGACCTAGTTCTTATGAGAGCTGCTATACTGAGCTGACCGCCTAATTTACGTTTTAAAGTGAAAAACCAATAAGGCGTGTTAGCTGATAAGTTCAGATTTTGTTTTCAGATTGTTTTCCCAATAGCTCGGTTATATTAAAATGTACTGACTGTCATATCTGATGTTTTCAACTGATACAACCATAGTCTTTTCCTTTTGGTATTTATAAAACGATATACTGCATAAATTTTAATACAAAACCATAGGCCAGAGATTTAAACTTGAAGAATTGTTTTTTCAAAGGGCGACACTGAAGGAATATCCTGTGGATAGCGAAGCGCCAACTAACTTGCAGAATAAAATTTCACTCACTGAAAAACCCACGCCTATCAACAGCGTCGTTTTTGCAGGTACGGCTGTGAAATTTGTGGGTTTTTGTTTTCTCGCCAGTTTTCCTAAATTCCACGTCCACAGATAGTAAGAGAAAAACAGTTTAAATGTCTTAGTTTCTTCTTTATTCATTAGACGTATAATAGCTTTCTGAAACGTTGCTTAGAAACATTCTGCGCAGGTTATATCTTCACATTTGCTTCTTGATCCTGCCTTCTAACACTAGCGCGGGAATATAAGCGGTGAAAAGAGTTTATTTAATCTAAAGTTAGTTTGTTTCTGCTCTGTGTTTCTTAGCTTCACTCTCTGTTGATCCACAGGAGATGGAAAGCATATCGCTTGTGCCTTAGCTAACAAGAGTGCTCACATGTTAAGACCGCCACCTTCAAGCAAAGATGCGGTATTTACTGGTTAGAATGCGTTTGTCATAACGCACTGTTATATTTATCTTGTAAAGAGTAACCATCTCGTTGAATAGGGCTCTCAAAGTACCAAACAGAGTTGTTAGCGCTTCTGTTGACGAAGCATGGGACGGACTGTCAGAGATATCTTATTTAGAAAGCTTACTCTGTGAATTAGTGTATTGCTGGCTGCTGTAATTATGTTCACTGATTGATCGATTGATTGATTGATTGATTGATTGATTGATTGATTGATTGACTGATTGACAGATTAACTTAAAGTTCTATAGATCTGTCATATAGGACGTTGGTACAAGTCAGAACACCTATTTTTTATCTTCGCCAGGCTTAAGTTAAAACGGATTCCTTTCAAAGTTCCAGCAATAGTTGCAAAAATAATTTACTACAAATCTGCTTATGGCACGGTAACTTTTTGAATGCTATTTGAAACAACTCACTTTATTAATTTCTGTAAGTGAGCGCGCGATTTAATTTTCAAGCATTCTCGAGAAAGTTGGTGTTAAGCTTCGTAAGAATGCTTAAAGCGTGCGTTATTGTGTTTTCAACTGACGTGAAATCTGGTCCATTTTAATTCAAATATGGATAACTTCAAGTTCCATTTTCTATCGCAGAGTCAGTTTGAGAGCTTAAGTCTCGGAATGTTCATCCTTAGAAAAATACCTAAATCGCGGCACCCATGTCGTGATCTTTACGTCTGAATACAAACTAAACGGGTCTCTCTCAGGTCATGACGGATCAGTGACCAGCGTAAACTTCAGCCACGACAGTCGCTGGCTGTTGACGTCCTCATGTGACAAGACAGTCAGATTGTGGAGCCCCGCCCACTCAGACCCTTTGATGGTATTCTCGTCTGTCAATCATAACTTTGCCTCTGAACTTGGTGGTTCTGATAAAGTGAAGGTTAGTGCGGCTTTTTATTGAACTGATGAGAAAGGAAAAACACGCGGAGTATTTTTGTTTTCTCTCTCACGCTGCCGTCATCTTATTTTCCCGCGCTTTCCACAAGTTTCATGTTTTCCCGCGCTTTGTGTCGGCTTCCCGTTCTCGCTTCGAATTCTGAGGTACGGTGCGTGCGGACAGACTCTCCATATTTAATCATTGTCCGTCCTCAATTGCTCATCTGTTAGACGGGGTTTGAATCAATGTAACCAATTGGGATTTTACTACGATCCAATACGTTGATACAAGATAAGTTGTTATCCAAACTCCATACCAGTTACAGAACTTCATGTAATATCTTTCTCGACAGGATAACCCTCCTTTTGGTAGGGAAATTATTCAAGCAAAGTTTTATTACGTGGACAAGTTCGTTCTTTTAGCCTGTGGTAATGGTCTTCACATGTACAAGTACCACATTGACGCCGGACAAAAAGATGACGTCAAAAGGTCAGGCCAGCGGTCTTCTGAATTCGCACATGCGTATAACTATTATCAAATGCATTCATGAAGAAAGGCACAGCTTGAGTTGTTTTGTAAAAGTGTTAATTCTTTTTTGGTTCATTAATTAACGATCTGGCCAAGAACTGCGAACCTGCACAAACGGCTATTTCTGTGAAGCCTAGCAGGTCCCATATATTCAAAGGGTGATTCAAAGTTTGGTTCTTAACATTTTTCCACTGGATCTTGATCTTTGCGCGTTTTGAAAAGTTTAGCTTACATTTACAAGTTCGTCGTTTTGTAATCCGTGTTAATCTTCGCTATTTTCAACCATCTCTGTTCCTTTAACGTTTACTACTATCTCTCTCATGTTTTTCCTCTCTTAGTAAACTACTATTTTTAGGTTTCTCTCGATTTAAAGGTAGTTTTGTATGAGGCTCAAATTAACTCAAAATCCTGCAACTGAACTCCTTTAACAACTGGGGCGCAGAATTTTTCAAATACTACAGGTTGAATTGTAGATTTTAAACATAAATTCTTGACTTTCAGTTTGGACTCTATCATGTCTGGCGTTGCCGCGTTGAATTTCTACATAGTAATCAGCCTTTCTTTATTGTTATTCTATTTTATGTTGGCTGATCGGATTTTGTACTGATCCTAAGTATACCAGCAGCAATTTTCGTTTGCAGTCCCTTGCATCATTTGTTTTAAAACTTAGAACAGCCTTGGTCAGCAAGAATTTCAGGCAAACACTGCTCACTTTTCTCTTGAATAGTCAAACTAAGATTTTACCACACAATTTGAAAGGCAAATAAACCCTTTTGAACATAATAAACAGTAACACAGAAAAGAACTGTTTTATGGCCTATGTTTGATTGCTTCTCCTCCGGCTATAGACTGAAAAGTAAGAGCCAGATTAATAACCGCTTGACCTGGGAAGTCATTAGAGAGGTTCAGGAACGGTGATGACATGTTTTTTTGTGTGCAGATACCAGACGAACAACAAGTACAAATTGGTGAAAATATTTCATCAGGAGAGAGCCCAGCAAATAACCTGTTTCTCCGCAATCAACGGATTTCATTCTTGTATCCTTTCGTCCTCTGAATTATTCAAAAAGCTAGTTTTGACAAGTAGCTGTTGTCTAGTTCTTTGACGTGTTATCCAGATATAGTTTTGTGCTGTGGCTCCAATAAATCCATCCAGGTATTTGACATGAACGCGGCTCGCACAGTCCGAGTGGTCCTGGACGCGCACTCTCGACCTGCACACACGATACATCAGAACGAGGTAAGTGAAAGCTGCAATTCAAGTCGTTAGTTTTCTGCCAAAGCTGATGTATCTTATCGCCTAACCCCGCGCTAAACGAAGAAAAAAGGTTTGGATGAAAGAAGGGCTGAGATGGGGTCAAGGTGCTTGTTAAAATCCACAGGAGCTTTTATTTAATCATGAATCATGTATGATTATGTTATCATCACACAACATACATGAGAATTACAACTTGCTATAATGTGACCATTTGGTTATCAACACAACCTAGTAAAGAAGTTTAACTCAGGAACATCAAGAGCAAATCCAGCTAGCCACTACAAAAGTAGAACGGAGGGCTTGAAATTGAGACCTCTAGGTTATGCAACAAGCGCCATAAACCACTTGCCTACGCTAAGGTCGAACCATTATTTTGTGAAGGGGCGGGGGAGGTAATTTCCAAATAAGAAATTCCTGCACACAAAAGCTGCTGAAAAAATCGTCGTGCAAGGGGAGCCACGAGAAGAAAACTCGAGCAAGTTCTTTCTACTAAAAAGATTTTTCCCAAGCCGCTATTGTCCACCCAAAAAAACTTGCATAACCTAAAGTTCAGAAAAAATATATGCCCCAGAACATTGCCACCCTTCTCAAGAAAAAAATGATCAGTCCCTAACTACAATAATCCTGTCTGTATGTGTGATGTGATTACTCTACGTTCGTACGTTCTTCTATTTATCTTATATTCATGCCCGCTGAAAACTGTTTTACTTTTCTAGGGTTCTATGTTTGTCTCACACCCTCCTAATGCCTACGACCTCTTTTTGACGGCCGCAGTTAGTGATGGGATAAAATTATGGGACTTGCGCACTAACAGATGTGTTCGACGGTATGATGGTCACGTGAATAGATCGCAGCCAGTGGGTGTGGCGATAAGTCCGTGCGCAAGATTTATTGCTACTGGTTCGGAAGACAGATCGGTAAGTCTGGCAATACATTAGTAGTAAAACAATTTCGGACGTTTTATTTTGGACGTTTAGTTTTATCTCATTTTGGAGAAATTTCGGGAAAAAATTTCGAAACTGTGATAAAACATAGCTAAGAAAATTTTCGCCTAAGAAACGCCCAACTAGATGAAAAAACATCAATAAAAATGATAGTTTTACTGCACCCTCACGGTCTTAGAAATATACTGAGGATAAATTAAAGCAAATAGCTGAGTCAAACTCCCTGGCTGTTTTTAATTCTAAGTCACTTCCCTATTTAGCTAAGAATCAATAGATTTTTTAAGACTGTATTTTAACATATTTTTTTATATCACACTCTTTTATAATTCAAATTATTTACATATCTACTTTTTAAAATTTAGTTGGTGCGATGTCGTAATGATTTTACCAACTTGATAAATATCAATGTAGATGAAATGCTATCATGCCGTTACGCATCTCAACCAGTGTTTCAACGAGAGTTCGTCTCATGAGGCAATCTAAGACCTTTGGAGCTACTTAAAAAAATTATACTCAGTGTACTGTAAATATTGTGGACGCTTAAAATTTCGGATACTTAAAAATTTCAGACAGTTTTTTTCGGAAACTTTTTCATTGTCCGAAATGAAAATCGTCCGACATTTCTGGCAAGTTATGCAAGTACTTTAGATTTGGAGCGTGCTCTGGTTTACTAAAAGGCTGCGATACCAGTAAAGTGAGCTACCAAAGTAGCTATCAAGCCAACTGGGAGCTCGTCACATTGTGAGTTCGTAGATGATGAAGAATTCGTTATGCTCAGTTGTTAGAGCACTTCACCAGTATCGTAGAGGTCACGAGTTCGAATCCCGTTCAGGCCTGAATTTTTGTAGAGCTTTAATTTCACAACTGCTTAAGTTGTGTATAACTGCGATGATCAATCCTGCCCTCTTAGTATTTTTCGTCTCACACAGCCTACTTGTTTATGTTTTAAAATGGCTTAGATAGGTAAGATGCGATTTTCGTCACATGGCGGTGTGAAAAGTTGGCTCACGACAGAACGTGATGAGCTTGTTCGATTGATCCGAGCCTACTATAACACCATATTTTGGCCGACACTTCAATATTGCATGTCAACGCCGTAAAACAAGGGTGTTATTTATCAAACAAAATAAAAACAATACTTCAGCCTAGTAAAAGGAATGTTAATCCCTTCTTCATCATCAGTCCTGTGTCGATTTGTTTATACTCGAATATCGTTATTACATTTTGAAAACAACCCTTCAAGTTAGATAAGTCATGAAAATCCCTTACATTAGGCATTACGCCTGATTTGAATTTGCGAAAGTAATATTAAATCACAGAGAAAGATGTTTAGATCTTTTCCGCGATATTTGTTGATGGAATCAAGCACTGCAGTGAATCCTTTGAGCGAAATTCTCACTTTTCTTCAACAACGATTGAACGACTCACTAACAAAGTGCACGTGAACAGCTCGTGTGAAACGCCCAGTTTCATAGCGGTCCTCGTGATCAGGTCGTGCACACCATCCATGCTAAAATTCATAGTCCAATACGTGAGTTTCTCTCCCGCATTTTATTAGAGAATAAGAATAATTACCGAGGGTATAATAATATTTTAAAAGGTATTGCGGCGATTTTTGTTTTGAGTACATGGCTTGAACAAGTTTGTAGAGCTTTATTTTGTTTGCCCGTGCTTTGCGTCCACGGGATTTGTTGGGGAAGGAGGAAACGTAGTTTTCAGGTTGTTTGTTATTCGCGGGAGAAATGAAAAGCACTCAATCAGAGTACACAGACCTCCGTAGACCTAAGTCAACGGGTTGGAATGTTTCGACTCAGAATGGCGTGGGTGTTGGGCGGTCACTACACAAGCCTCTCCCATCCTGTTTGTCTTGAAGAGTTAATGGTATTTTATAAACTATGTCAAGCTGGCGTTGATTTTGTTTAGAACCTGAAAATTGAGAATAGTTTCGGTGTGATTGAATTTGAGTCGTAAGTTGTGGAACTATTCACTTTACTGTTGAATTGAACTAACATCGTATGTTATCAGGTCAACCGGCACGCGACAGAGTCCAAGTGTGTGAGAAATTTAATCTGGATCAGGGTTAATCACGAGAATTTTTTTTGTGTGCTACTGTCTTAGGCTCACTCTATACGCCGGAGAAATTTAAAAACAGGGATTTAACTCTGGAAACACATCAAATGTTCCCCCCCCCTCCCCCCACTAGGCCGGAAAAATTTGAAAACGCATTTTGGATTCGTGTTAGAAAGAACTCGGGCAGGGAAGTCACATGACTATCATGACGTTTTCAAAATGTTTTCCAATTTTTTCAAATTCCTCGGATTCGAGGAGCGATTCGAAAAGCTCGGTTTTTATGACGGATTAGAATGAATGGTAGGCCTATAAAAAATATAAAAGTTACGTTGTCAAGTTTCTCTGGCATAGTGTAAAGAATCACGCGAATTTTATTTTTATTTTTGTTTTTATTTTTTCAGGTCTGAAGATCAATCATTTCTTTCTCCAACCGTAGTTCACATATATAATCTTTCATATATTCCCTTCAACACTTCTAAAATTTGTTAATTTTTATTTTCAATATTTCGACAAAGTGAAATTTCCAAGCTTTCGCATTACACTAGATGACACGCATTTAACACATATAAAAGTTGATTAAAAATTGCCGGTCTATAGTTTAACCTGCCGTTGTTGTGTAAATGTTCAGTTTAAAGTTGCTTTTTGCAAATGTTGAAGCTGCCCATTCAAAATTTTCTTCAGAACTCTTCTCTCGTAAAACACCTTTTATTAGCAAAATGAGAATTTCCTGCGTGGTAAAGTACAAAAAAATACATGTCTTTTTATTATTTTAATTGCAGGCTTACTTGTACGACATTCGGGGATACACATTTTGCCATCGTCTTACTGGACATACAGACGTTGTGTCAGGCGTTGCCTTTCATCCGGCTCTGCCTCAGGTAGTAAGGGTGTTCTGTAGGAATAACACTCGTCATATTACCATGGCAACTTGCCGATCAGCCTGTATGTCATTAGTGGTTGAAAATACGATTCGCCCGTTTTTTATCCTCCTCCAGCCCTCATGATCGATGCATTGAATGGGCGCAGGCCACAAGTTTATATTTGAAAAGACACATTTTACCACTTTTCTTGTTCACTGACAGCTGTAATTTACACCCTCGCTTATCAAATAGTACCGAATGTGGACATCTTTACCAAATTCTTTGACCATGAATCAACCGTTCATCTTCGCCCTGAGAGTTTAGTATTTGTCTACCGGGAATATTTGTTACAGTTTAAAATATAACTGAGACATTTTGAAATAAACTATGACACAAAATATTTACAGGGGACGATACCAATTCGCCAAAAAAAAACCCTTTCATGTGATCAAGGGCTGCAGGCGGCAAAAATTAACTGTCGTTGGGAAATCGCTAGTCTAACTTTGGCAGCGCCGCAAACTGATTTGATAATTTATGAGCCATAAAAAGTGCGCTGTTTAAACCTCGCCTGCATATCAATCAGTTTTTTGTTCTTTTCCGCTTTAAGTTCTGACTTCTTCGTCGCCGTAAAACAACAAGGTACCGTTTACCCGGTACGAGTTTTTGATCCGAATCTTAAACCTTTTTCCCTAGCTTGTTACCGCCTCGCTGGACGGCAGGTTGCGGTTTTATTCTGATAAAGTCAAGCAACTTTGAGGTACGTTTTGCCTAAATATGTTCTTGTCAAGTGTTTCATTTGCCCACAAACTGAACGTAGCCCAATGGTTTCTTTACAAGTCAATTCCTGCGACGAAAAGTGGATTAAACAAAATCCCCTTCGCAGTGAAAACCGGGCTGAAATCTACTACAGGAGTCAAATAAAGACAAATAAACGCCGGACCTACCAGTTACAGTTTTAGAACGAAGATTGGGGTAGTTAAATCAAGAAATACGGCATTTGATCTGTAGGTCCGCGAACAAAACTTCCACTGTACATATTCAGTTTGAGTGTACCAAACCTTACCCACCACGCTACTGAAAGAATCCACTTATCAGAAATGTTTTTTTTTTAATTCAACACGACTGGATAGTTTCAACTATGTTGCTGTGTATCATTTCCAGAAATCTTTGAATTGTTTATGTAGCATGTTTACGATACCATGGAACACGGACTCCCGTTTAACTATCGAAAAACTTTCTAAAGAATTGTAACTGAATTGTTACGAGATAACCTGTAGTTCTATAAATAAGTTACTACTTAAACAAGAAAAACGCAGTAAAGGGAGAACTTGAAAAGAAAAGAGGAAAGTTATAAAACAACAGCTTGAAGATGGCAGTATACTGTGAAAGACAATCGCTGCAACTTCTGTCGTGAAGTAGCTTGCGGAGGCCCGGCGTGAAATTCGAAAAAATTCGGTACTTTTTTATAAGATGAGTTACGAGATGTTTTGACGTGATATTCGAAGAATTAGCTCATCCATTTTGAATAACCTCTTATCTTTTCTTAAAGGTTGTGTGAGTTCGTGTTTTCATAAATAAATTATCGACACTTGCAGCAGGCAACTAGGGTGCTTTAGTAAAACAACTTTCCAGGCTGAAAGAACGCAGTTTACACCGAAATTACTCTACTTGATCTAGCAAACGAGAGATGTCCTCACGCTCCAGTTTGCAATTGTTTTCTGTGATGAATTGTTACTGAAAAAGAATTTACTCGAGGTAAACGATATTCAGTTTTTTTTTTATTTTTTGTCCTGTCCAAACAAAGCTACGTGCGAAACCTCACTTCAAATTGCGCGGCATAGCTTTGATTCGGAGTGTGGTCACGTACGTGTTTTTCTGCTCCAGCCCTTCTTTTTTTCGAAGTTAAAACGAGGTGATGAGTGAAAGGCGAGTGAAAAATCGCATGGCATGACACAAGAGCTCTTTTGATTTGTTTTATGAGCGGGTTCGATAACCCACGGGTCAAAATAACGGAAGGTGGGCCTGGGGAAGGTCTCACTTCCTTCGACCCACTCAGTTTAAAAATTATGCGTAGTTGTTTGCAAAACACTTGTTTTTTGAGGAACTACCTGTTAAATGCTTATGCTTTGCTTATTCGGAATCTTGGCGAAGTTTCTAGCATGTTACTCGATCGATTTTTCGCCTTGAAACTTAGTGAAAGAAAATGGTTGTGTGATTTTATAGTAAACGTGGAGTTGTCATGCATTTCAATTTCCGGTTGCAGGTGCCCGTTTCTTTTTTCTGGCTTTCTTTCTTACTGTCTGACTAACAATAAATACACTGTTGACAGCAGAAAAGGTTTTAAACTCACCAGAAACCAATAATTTGCCTGGATGCCTGGAAGTAAGCATACTTTTTTATGTAAATTTTCATTCCGAAAGCGGAAGTGTTACTGACATGACAGGAAGTTTGTGCATTTGTTTACATCACATTCCTCCAGCTTCCTCCAAATATGGAACAGTTGTCAATGCAACCTGTCATTCTTGTCCATATAAGGGGGGAGTGACGTCAACCGTTTCGATGGTTGAACTTGGGAAGCAAGAAAAAAGGAAGAACAATATTCGCCGGTTTGTGATTCCTTAGCAAGAGCCGTTTTATCTTCCCCTTTTTGTTTATGGAAGACAGCTCTTAACCGATTCAAAAATTTCGCGCAAACTTCGAACGTAAAGTGACAGTTTGGATAGCAGTATCTGCAAATACGGATTGATATCTCTGCGAGATTCCGGGCTGACAGTCGGTGAGTTGTAACTGATTAGACCACTACTTCACCTACCTGCTAAGTTTTGACAATGTTACCACCTCGTACTTCGCCGATAGAGGATTTTCAAGGTTTCCTGGAGGACATTGATTGAGCAAACGATTGTGCTGAAGAAATGCTTTGTCATATTTGCGCGAGACTGGCCGTTCGGAAATTTCACAACTGTGATTTCTAATCAATTTTGTGCAAGCTCGGCGCATTTTTGTCCGATCTACAGTCCCCAACAGTATTGAAACCTTTCTAAAATGTCAAACTATACAATAGCTAGCTCAGCCCCTGATAATTAATACTTGCTTTAATCTTTTACCTTTTCTTGTAGGATGATAACAGAACGAGCTCACGGAGTTAAACGAAAGCTACCTGAAGTTGACGGTGATGGACAGTTTCATGGCCGTTGTCTTCAGCGTCAAACAGTGTTCAATATTTCGATCTGCAAACTGCAAAAAAGCTTCACTAGGCCGGAGCCTGTCCTATTCAGGACCGTGTTGATCTCTAATACTCTTCGTCTCATTGAAGAAGATATCAGAGAAGAGCGAAGGACTTTGGAGACCACGGTTTTGAGCGAACCTGGCGACGAGAAAACATTCGATAGAGTAGTGAACAGAGCCGAGCCAGTAACTCTCTCTGGCCACAATATCGGCACGCGATCACGCGAAACTTCAAAAAGTTCCCTAACTTTTGAGCAAGAGCTGAATATTCTGGGTGATAAAATGATAAAAGAACTGGAACTTGACATAGAGAAGGCTAACTTAAACGAACTGCGCGCCAAAGGGAAATTAGAAGCTCTACTTCAAAACCCCTCGCGCTCCTCCGATTCGAACAACAATACTTCGAGCTTCGAAGAACGCCACGAACGAACTGAACGAACGATCACGGATGACGTGATTCGAGAATTCACATGTGGAAGTCTTCTGGGGCTGGAATTAACCGAAGAGCTCGAGTTTAAAGACGTTGATGTTTCTCTCTATGACTTTGACGTTCCCAACGGGTCGTTTCCGATCGATTTTGATGAATTTTGCAGTGCTTGGAATCTTGGATCAACTAGTGTTGCTGCACGAAGTTTACCTTCGCGATGTAGCGACAGCGTAAAACTTGAACGAGCGAGTGAACACACTTACGATGAACTTGACCAAGTGATGCAAATTTTAGTTGGGTCTTAGCTAAAGTGCTATCTCGCCATAAATTTCAAAGTGAAAAAAAAAGCATTAGAATGTTGTCTATTTCTGCAGTTCATCTCAAATCCAAAGGATTCGCAGCAGAGGTTGTAGTCTATTTAGGAAGACAAGTTAGAAATTAAGATAATATTAAATTTCAGCTTGTGGGCTTTAGTCTATTTATATATTCGGTTTTGCCGATAGAATCCACAACTTTTTTTATATGCAATACGAAATAAATATTTTATGTGAATTTGGAGATGTATTTGAAGTTGTGACAGTATTTTTGCAGCATATTTGTAGGTAATTTATACTGTATTATAATATCTATATGTATAATACGGCAAGCTTTGTAAGTTTACTATGCTTTTAAAATGCAGTTTGAAGCGAAATAATTACGTTATCCAAATAGGAGATTATTGAGTCAAGCCACTCGAAAATATTTTATAAAGACGTCAAATTGTTTGATTTATAGAGCTAGAAAAGTTGCCTGCTAGCTGTGAAGAAGTAGGCTTAATTGCAGTTCCTTTTTCAGTGCCATGTTTTCTAATTCAGGAATACTATGCAGAACGACTGCCATGCAAATGGACGAAAATGATTATGAATTAGCTTAGTTTGTGATTTAACAACTCTTTGTGTATTGTAATAAATGACAAGTGGGCTAATAAATTATGCTTTGGAAATGTAAGAACTTTGTTTTACAGGCATAAGAATACTAATCAAAATATATTCAGTTCAAGAACAGACAACCAACGCAACCCCCCATCCCCCAAAAGCAACTCCAGTAGTTTAATCATCCAGTAACCCTAAAAGGCCCTGCCAGCCCACAGAGGATTTTTGGTGTGGACCCCTGAACCCTTTCGAAATCACATTTTTTTTTTAATTGTTGGGCGCCCTCAATTTAAGTGACCTTGCAAGGGGTTTGAATGGATATATATTGCCTGGAATTGCACAATGTGCGTCAAGTGTTTTTCTTTGCATCTGGGAGATCGAACAACCTATTCTGTGGACTGAATGATTTGGTCTTCATCTGGACAGGTTATACTACTTTCTGTCACAAATTCCTGATGATTGAAATGAACAGAATAGGAGGCAGAGAACAAGCTCGCTGTATAGGAATAAATATATTTTAATGCATTCATTCTTTATTTTGAATCAAAGTCTCAAAGGGAAACAGAGATACTGAAGACAAACTATAGAGAATCTTTATACTAGCTGACTCTCAATGGTGCGAAAATACGTCTTTTGCCAGACATTTTGTAGGACCCTGTTAGAGGCAGATCCCAAAAATTCAGAAACAGACAGCTTAGTAACCAGTGCCATGACAACTTACTATGAAATGGAACCAGAAGAGATGCTAATTCCTACATTCTGGGAACAGTTTTCTTTCCCCGCTGAATGGATTGAAATTATTGAGAAGCAAAAGGAATAAGCCTGTTTTGCCCAAGACACCAATAATGATGAGATGTTCTGCCTTGTGAAGATGAATGGGACAATACCAAATATTAGAAGGGGGGTCCTTGTACCCTCTAAAATCAATAGCGGTAGACCATGATCAATGAGGATGTTTACCCAGTACTTAAACAATCAGCTACTAAATTGTACTTCAGAAATTATGAATTTTGATTGACAGGCATAAGAATGCTAATTAAAATATATTCAATCCAAGAACAGACAACCAACCCCCCCCCCCCACCCCCCCCCAAAAAAAAAAAACCAGTAGTAATCAAAATACCCTGAAATAAGCATGAAATGTGCTGTTTCAGGAAATCCCCTCCAGCTCACAGAGGAATTTTGACGTAAACCCCTCAACCTTCTGGATATCATATTCTCCTTTAAAATTGTTGTGTTCTAAAAATCCCTCAGAATTTTTATGACCTTGCAAGGGGTTTGTATCGATATCTATTACCTGGAATGGCATGATAATGCTTGAGTGTTTTTCTTTGCATCTGGGAGACCTGACCTGATCTGATCTTGGCCTTGTTTTCTATAATCAATGGTCAACCCATCTGAAGGGTCCAATATGACCTAGAGATTAGGGTGCTAGATTTGTATAACAGAGGTTCTGGTTTCAAATCCTGCTCCTTGCCACTAGATGGATTTGTCAAATCAAATTCCTGTGCAGTTTGCAAAAAGCCAACTGGTTTAACACCAGCCAACTTAGATTTTAAAAAGTTTTCATTATTTTGTAATTGCAATCCTTGGTGCTTGAGTTATTGTGTCCCCAATCAGTTTAGATGAAGTTTTAAATGACTAGTACGTTTTACTAAAACAATAATTTAGATTAATTGCTCTAGATTTCTATGCGTGATAGTTCACTGGGCCTGCTCCCTTGTCAACTATCATGCAATAGAAATTTTGAGCTCATAATCTAATTATTGTTTAACATAAAATACAAGATGACTGTTTCAAAAAACAAAAGTGCAACATTCCAACGGTTCAAATGGAATCTTTTATTGAGTCCGTATATTTTCATCTGTTTTTACTTACAAATGTATGTAAGAAGAATGTAGTAGAAATCTTTAAAATAATTAATTACTTACTATCACAATTAGGCCATTAGATTTTCAAACAACTTTAAAAGTTAATTAATTTGTATGGAAATAATTTGTTTTAAGTTATGAATATTTTGTGCTCTTATTGGACACCTATAATCTTGGTCAATTTATGTGCCTTTTGGGGTTAATTACATTATGATATCGTATATATTTTTTTTATAACAAAATGATTATTAACAATAGCCTCAGAGCAGTTTTAACTGAGTGTGAAAAGTAACATGTATTTTCTATGGTTTTACATCACTGAAAAAAGTGATTGGTTTAATAAATGTTATTGGCCAGATAAATTACTTTGGTTTAATTGGTTTACAACACTCAACAGTTAACCAAATTATTACAAAAAGGATGGATGAAAATGAGAAAGATTGAGATGGATTCAGTGCAAATGTGAACCGTTTGTGCTGCAGTTTTCAAGATATGTCTTTTAATAGTCACATGGCTCCATTAAGGCGATGTTACACAAGCCAATTTTTAATGTCAGTGACATTGTTGCATTAAAAGTTGATAGCATGTAGCATCGCACACAGGGCACCAATTAGCACATTTCATTGCAGCAGCCTGTTGAAGGTTTTTGAAAACAAATTCAAGAACCTGCAACATTGTTGCCCAAAATTACATTGATATGTTGCATTGACAATCATCTCGTGTAACATACTGTTGCGAACTGTTGCTACAATAAAGGTGCATTTAAAGTTGTCATATGTAACATGGCTTAAAAACAGCATTAAAAATCTACATTAAGAATCGCAGAGTAACATTGCCTTTAACCAATGGGCTGCACATGCAGGAATACTCAAATTGCTTTATAAACTTAACCAATTCAAATTCTCAAGTACCCATCACGTAAGGTTGCATTACTGATCACAAATGCACATTCTGTTTTATTAGTGCAATAACATAGTTTTACTACAACTCTAATATTATCAAAGTCTAATTTCAAGAACTCAGATGCAAAGGCTGTAAACAAGGATCACTTGCATCATGCAGTACATTGACATGTCGGTAAAGTAGAATTATTAATAACAATCAGTGTAACAAAATATTATTTCAGTAACAGTGAAAAATGAGGAATGCCAAATAAATATTATTCTATTACAGGTAAAAATAGATTAGTAAGAAGAAAAGTTCTTTCAGGTAATTCACAGTTGATCATTTTTCCAAAACAATAAATGAAAACACAAAAAATCTCTATAATATTCCCAAATCAAAATGTTTTTCTTTTTGCCATGACATTACTGGTCTGACATGACATATTTATAAATTATTTCTACTTGTAAATTAAATTTTGAAGTAATTTCATTGCAAAATTCCCAGTCATAAATTACTGTTAGTTATGTAATTCTTCAGTGTTGTTCCAAATATGTTTGACATGGCATTTAGATTTTCATAACATGTGTGCATACAAATAATAAGTTGTTTCCATTTCACGAGATCAAAGCTTTACGCAGTTACGACATACCTAACATATAATACATTAATATACAAATCCCTTAACACCAATAAGCATTGCATAAATATTACACCTTGAGCCTACAGAATTACAAACCACGGTTTTGTTTTTACCATTAATATTTACATGAAAATATGGTAAATAGTTTTCAAAGTTATTTTTTCCTTTTTAGATATTCATACCCCAGACTATGCGTAACATGACAAATTTATAAAAAAACCTAGCACCACTAGTAAAACATTCTGTGAAACCAGTCACACCAGTGTGGTGCAGTGAGAATTCCTTGTGTTGCTTAGCAACCTCTTTAAGGGAATCAGTAAAATCTTTACACAGTCTTACACAGGATGTCAACATCCTCACTGATTACAAATACCTGTCTAAGTTGCTTAACAGGAGACAAAAGCTCACAGTCTTGTTTGGTACCTGTATTCAAAGTTGTTTCTTTTCAGAGTACCCATTAACAATAAACTTAAGCTGCATGAATAGTTTTTTTTCTAATCTCAAGATCACTAGGTTTTGATAAATGTGACAAAGCATACACTATGTCGATTGATCTTGGGCAGACATACATAATTTCTAACAGCTAGTTTACCAATCAGTGCTCTTGAATGGAGCCTGGACAGATTGCATTATGAGCAAACACTTCATTTTCAGAAGTCTGCCTTACGAGAAAAATACTATATTATTTGCTACAAGTCTGGTTAGCTTGTGAAAAACAGCATTTGGTGAAAATCAAATTTGGCAAACATGCCTGTGCAAGCGTTAAGTTGGAATGACAAAAGGTAGATATTCCCATATCTATTTCATTAATTGCCTGCATGTGACCTTTCCAGTATACTGACAGGTTAAGGATCTAGTAAGCTGAATCTAGAGGCATGCAGAAAATAATATGCACAAAAAAAAATGAAATTAGTGTAAAACCTGCCTGGTTAAAACTTGTTTTGGCTGATAAAAAGTACCATTGTCTCTGGTCAATAGGTACGTATGCAGAAAAGTTAGTCTCAAGATTAATAATAAAAATATTATTGTTAGTCAAATCTGCCATGAAAGGATTCAAAATCTCTTCCAGCATATTTCAGATTTCGAGTCAAAAATTGATAAGTCTTCTAACCAGACAAGAAAATTGAACACTGTGCTTAAGTATTTTAGACACAACCAGGTACAATTCTCTTATCTTTGTCAAGCTGTGTTGTATTTTTCATTTCACAGGAACTGTTAAATGCTGAGAATACCACGAGAACTAAAACTTTGGTCATAGCATCCCAGACAAAAGGTAGTTGACATCACCATGCTTCTTACATTTCCTGTGGTTAGTAATTACAGAGACAAGCAAAACCTAATATAGTAACAATAATGTTAACTACGTTTTGCAGTTGAATTTTTAAAAAGTTTATGAAAAACTGTTCTTTTTTCCATGGAAGTCAAAAGAGCGGTCACCAGAAATTAAAAAGTCATTTAATGGCATTGACTTAAAATTTGTAGCCTGCTAGTAAAAGGACTTCAAAAGAAAGGCTTTTTGATGTTGGCAAGTCTGAGATTTATCTTCACACGCGCGTTTCGGCAATATCCAAAACATCGATGAGAAGCTTGTCCATAAGCTTGCAGGTATGATTTTATTATTCACACTGATATGAAAAACACTGGCTACGTTATTTGTTTATGATAAAGCTAGAAAAACATCGATGAACCTTCCGATGAAAGATAAATACTCTGTGATTCCAAGGGTCTTTGTCTCGCTATGGATATTGCTGCCGCGCTCCCGGAAAAATAAAAATAACAAATTCTAATTGACAAGCCAAATAACTGAAGTCTGCGGATAACAGGGGATTTTCGTACAAACATGAAGCACAAAATTATGAGATGTATAGCTTTGATCTCAATAAGTTAATAACGAAATATACTAAGTTCATTTGCAATCTCACACATAAAATATCTCATCTCCATCAACGATCATTATAACTACTTGATCATTATAATCTGCCATATATGTACAATAATGTATAAATATATGTTGACCTTGGGTATCTATAAATTTAAATAAAATCCAAGGTACGATAAACAAAGTGCAAACATTTTCAATTAAAAACAGCTTTTAAAAATGTCCAACTCACGTTTCCAACGCACATATATAACTATGAAATACATTGTCGAGTTCACCAAATATCGATTCTCGATCGCAGGAAATTTGCTCCGGCGGTTCAAACACATCATCGTCCACATCCTCCGTAAATCCTTCGGAAATACAACTGCTACAGAAGTCTTCACCAGGTGCTAGAGAAGTCGTATTTTCGAGACGCTTTGTCCGCGAGTCCTCCGTGACGCTGCTGTCAAAACTTAATCGTATCATTTTGGGATTTGACGGGGAAGATTCATCTTTAGTGCACGTCGCCTCGGGCGGGTGTAAAGTCACAACTCCGCTACAAACAAACGGGTTTTCCTCTGCGTAAATTTGCTTGTGAAGCATTTTCAACGTATTGTTTATCAAAACCGTACGTCTTAGACAGGCTTCTGGATCTTCTAATCGACGTAACTTTTCAAACGTGACTTGTAGTATAAAGCGTCGTTGATCAACAAGTGAAACAGCGGTGCTTTCGCTTCCGACGACAACATTGCTCGACTCTTTTCGTTTGATTCCTCTTTCTTTGATCCGATATATATCTGTGAAACGGGAGATGAATAAGTAAATAGGTCAGGGCACAATCAGTAAGTGCTTTTTAAATAGACTGAGACCTTTTCAAGGCCTAGCTTTGCAAAATTAAACAAGCCGAGACAAAAGAATCGTGCTTAATTCAAACAATCAGTCAGGGTTGATCGCTGCATACGAATTAGGGATGAATATATGCACTCGGCCTTTGGCTGCACTTTTCATACATAATAAGGTGTTGTGAAAGATTGAAAAGAAATGGGGAATTCAATTAGATGTCTTAGAATTGACTTACCTTCCTCCCCCGGGTTATTACAAAGAAAATTTAGTTCTTCGGATTGTGTTTCCCACTCGTCAGCCAGCAGTGTTTCGTCTTCGTCCAAACACTGATCTTCCATCGTAAACGACCACAAACTTGTCATAGGAATTACAAGGGTCATTCCACATCGCCTAAAATCACACCTATAATGGGAAAAAATAATTTTTATTAGTTTAAGGTAAATATAGGCATGATACCACACAATCTTAACGCGGCTTTCATGAAAAGTTAAAAAATTGTAACTCGCGCTGTCATTGTCATCCGACGGCAAAAGGCGAAGGAAAAATATTGACACCGTGTTTTCAAATTGGTTTATCGGTGCCGCATCACAAACATACCTACACTAACAAATACGAGAGTAAATAGGCTAAGAGATTCCGCAGTTGTATGAACAAACTTCCCCGGTTACTATTAAAATGATGAAGCTACACATCCTTTCCACTTTGTTGTCCTCAAAACACTAATCAAAACCATCAAAATCATTAAAAATGAAAGTTGCTCTAGCGTGCTGTTATTCCAGCCCATTAAAGCTTTCTACGCTTCACAAATTACCAAGCATCATCAGTTGCAAAAAAAATATCAAAGCTGTAAGACCTTCAATGAAGATAAAGAGGAACTAATCTGGATGTTTTAGCCCAAGCCGCGGCAGATGTCTCAAAGGAACTCTATGCTCTGTTTCACACAACCTCGCACCACCACCCTTGTCACAAATCGTCATTTGATTGGCTTTCCCAGCACTGAGCGGGCTTTTCTATTGTTTTTAGCGTCAAGAGCTTGTCAACACACCTGTCGCTGTTTGTCAAAACGAGCCAATCGGAAGTGTCGGATTCCGGATACACAGGACCTTGCATAATAATTGTCCCTTTGCAATGTTTTACCCGTTTTAAGATCGTACATCCTTAATATTTTATACACTGTTGTAAGCACGCATCATTTATTAAAATGAAACTCATGTGAGCATTGATCTTTTTCACTCCATGTTTAATACTTCGCAACGTGCCATATAATTAGGTCATTAAAATCTTTCACATTTCGAAATTAGAAATCGTAGAAATAATATTCTTTTATTTTAAGTTGACGAGACATAACATGATTTCGGTGTCTTGCCAAAAGTAACTGTTTCATAAATTACAATCACACTGCAGAGGAAACAGACTGCATTTTTCAAGAAATCTAACACACAGCTGAATAACTATCTTTTGTCCGTTTTACCGAATATATCGCAGAGTCGTACACCTGATTGCCGGATGGAATTCGGATTCAGTTTTTGTTAAAGATCAAAAGAGTATGTTATGGCGATATTTTTTCCCGCATGTATTAAAAAAAATGAAAGGCGATTAGGCATAGTCCGAGAAAGTGCGATTTTAAGACTGAATTTCTTGCGAAAATCAAGGATAGATTTAAGCAAAGGATATCCACCGATTGAACAAGTTTAAAAAAGCGGCGAAATAATCTTTAAACGTCAAATTATTAGCAATCGTGGTACGATCACGGTTCAGAGAAAAATGTATTAAGTTTGGAATTATCAGGCAAATATAAAGAGGAACAAATGCAAACAGTCAAGTGTTACCAACGAGCAAACTGATGTGTGCTTCCTTAATTCATAAACTATGCTCTTGCGATATGCCGCGTTTGTCAAAAATTGATTCCTGTTATATTTGACACACATACATTTAATAAACTACTAAAATATTCGTTATAGTTTACATTAACAACTTACAAAATGGTACAGTTTATCTTGGAAGATTCTTTCAACGAATAAACAACATTACTCGGTGGTTTGCTTCGAATCATACGAAAAGGGTTCTTGCCCTCGCTTCAATTTCCCAAATTATGCATGATCATTCTAACGAAAGCGAAAAACAATTGTATAAAAATGGATCATTTCCAAATAAAAAGAGCTTTCTTAAATAGCCGTTCTACAAATTACTCTATCTCTCCAGGATCATCACATCATTTGTGTTAGACGTATAAGAAAAGTCATAATTTATACAAAATCCAGCTTTGTTAGCACACACTTGTTGGATAAATAAGTATGTCTAGAGCGTTTTTGTTTTACAATCCATTACTAAAGAAGTGATATAGTAAAACCGACCCACCTTATCAATATAAAGAAGCACCCTTGATTTGACGCAAATATTTATCAGATTTCGGGCAGAAAATCATTCTCTTTTCGAAAGTCGTGCGAGGCCATGTGTAATTTTGAAGTCTAGCGCATTTCATTAGCAGCAGCTAATTGGAGATGTGACAATGGAGGCCAATCGAAATCCTTCGTGAGGACTTACTTTCACATATGATTATTTTGCCAAACAATACTGGGATCTCCTTAATAAAAAATTCATTGTTTGCTGATCTAAGCAGGCCGCCAATAACAAAGCCGCTCGCTGAACTGGAACAATATCCAAGAATAAAATTGAAAAACAATATTTTAAGAATCACGCGAAGATAAACTCGATAACTTTGATTACTATAAATTTCGCGTTAAGCTCAGTGCTAGAACGGCATAATACGGCCGCTCACTGCGTAAAAATTTAATTTATGTTTAGACTTTAAAATTTGGTACCATTGTGGTACTGTTTGTTTTGTATTTAATAATTTTCTTTCCAAAATATATTAAAAGTCAGGTAAAGGGCCATAAATCGAATACCAAACCACTTGATCAAAACTTCTTTATTCACGAGCTTCATCAAAGTTTACTTAATTATTTTGAAATAGAGTGATGACAATTTACCCGCTGGCTGTCTGACTATTGTGCAGAAAGTCGCTATTCGAACACAGTATTTTTTATTGTTATTGGCAGCGCCTGCTAGCCGCGTAATTGAATAGAATATGTGTAAATTGCTTTTAATATTTTTTTGAGTCAATGGTATCCTTGGTGATGAAAAGCGCAGGTGCCTTTGTGATGTTTCTGTCAGGGAGAGGATCAGAACAGGCAGGGGGGAGAAACGGTCCAAGAAAAGTTGGGATAAGTTAGAAATAGGGGAAACAGTAGAGAGGAAAGAAAACTGGATGAATCTGGATGGGGATATAATTTTATGGAGTGTTTAAAGTAGAGGGAGGGAAAAATTGACTCAATAGGTAGGGAGAAGGGGCGGATTTACCCTTCCCCCCTACCATTCCTGTCCCTTCATCAGAGAAACGGAGCGTCTGAACTGATCAATCAGTCGTCCACATCTTCGAGCCGTAATCAGGCGAACCGAGGCACGTCGGTAAAACTTGAATTTATTTTTTTTTTTTTAAGTTTCCACTTACCTCGATGAAAAGTTCAACTTATTTATTTCAAGTTTCCCATAAGCGGCTATGCATTAAAAATACTGGAATCAATTTAAAAATAGAATTTTTCCCTGATATTGTCTTTTATCTAGTAAATCCCTAGCCAGAAGCTGACATTCCTCATAAACCAAAGGAAAATATTTTGAGCTGACTGAATGAATTTCGGAAGGTAAAAGCACGCCCCAATGTGAAAGCAAATTTTCTTAGTCTACTGGGCTGCTCTATAAGCGTTAAGAAAAAAATGCAAAGATAACCAATATCACGGCGTCTGTGAAAGCCTCCTGGAAAGTTTCATTTAAACCAAAAAGACCACTAAGGATGTCTACAAAGGACTGGTTTCTATGAAGCGGGTTTGACCCAGTCAAGGTCAAGGAAAATGGATTGATGATTGCAAACTCCAAAGGGACGACATGATTGAGTGGAAGGCGATCTATTTATAAATATTTATCGTTCGCTAAGAACAAACTTTGTTGACTCAACTTTCAAATGGTACTCTCATTATCCTTGGCTATTCTTAGTTTGATTCAGGACTAAATAAAGCTCGGTTATATTAAGGGTGTTTCCTCCAGTCACACTTAACCGAGGCGCCTAGAAGTGGAGAAACTGTCACCGGTATGTTTTTCGTTTACAGACCAGTTCAGTTTGCACGGGTAGTTCACACAATCAACTCACACAATCAACATAACACGACAACAAGAAACATTTTATTAGAGTTTGATCAATAAAGCCATGCTTATTATTAACAACTTGACTTGCTTCCCGATAAAGTTTTATTTTTACGGGCCAAGGCCTTCATACACTGAGAATCAGTCAAACATTTCTATATATAAAGATTGATCTTGGATTTGGCGCAGATAAATATGCAATTTTTCAGTTTGTAAAACGGGCATCAATTTATAATATACTTATTTTCAATTAAGCTTAATTTGATTTTTTAATGTTCTAAATAATCATCAATTTTTAATGTCATCGTTTTTGGGAAAACTAGATATTCTGAGCTATAATCGGTTGGTTTAGATCGTCAAGCCACAAGCAAAATACTAACGACTGTTTGCAGAAAAATAAAAACACAGCAGATAACACTTTATTAACGCCTAACTACTGTTTTGGTTTGTAAATCTATCATATGTAACAGCTTTATATACACTGAGCTTGGCTCCAAAACTTAATTTACTACGATCTAGAAAAGACAACTTAACTGTCGTTCCTTGACATATTTTGTACATAATCTGTGATGATATAGTTTGATCACACTCAATAATTTGGCAAACAGGGAAAAGTAATTCTCCACGGTATGTTGTAATATT
>OMLO01000215.1_pt1 | contig 33173 bp, 21 predicted proteins | sample 1674811 | NCBI WGS metagenome assembly OMLO01 (sample SAMN06265003, study PRJEB25207) | coral metagenome | isolation source: Coral host | place: Mexico:La Bocana,Puerto Morelos, Mexico | collected 2008-11-13
TTGGCAAGATGCCCTTTGGCGTGATGTCTTTTGGCGTTATGCCTTTTAGCGTGATGCCTTTTCGCGTGATGCCTTTTAGCGGGATGCCTTTTAGATCGATGCATGCACAATTTGGATGATTTGATATCAATTACTGAGCATTGAATTTTGTCGAAGATATACCTCTCTCTGTACTACCGTCCCTCGCTAATCTGTCATGAAAACGAAGTTTTTCGAAAACGCTCTTCAAACCAGAGGAATTTGAAAACGCCTGCTTCGCGTTTTAGTTTCAGGACGGAACACATTTTTGAAACGGTGACGTCACAATAATCATATGATTTCCCTGACCGAGTTTTCCTCCACCACAAATTGAAAATGATCGGTGATTGTTGAGTTTTTGCGTCGACCATTGCTGCGGCGGACTAGGTTGCGTTGAAAGATATCTCGTTTAATATCTATTAAATCTCTGCTTTGGAAATTGGCACTAAAAATCGGCTTGTGCTAAAATCACCTTTAAATAGCTCGACATGTTCCAAAAATATGTCTTTCTTCCCTGAAATTTCCGTCCGTTTTTTTGCTCTCGACATTTCCTGACATTTTTGTTTGAATAGTGCGTTTATCGGTTTTCCGGCCATTATTCGACCAACAATTCCAAGCTTTTGGTACGGTGGCAAATGGTACAGAAATTTCCTGGGATGTTTCCTGGGTTAAACTTAGTTTAACCAAATATCTGCAAATGTTTTCTGTGTTTTATCCGCTTGCTTGCTGATTAACGTAAAAAAAACGCTCCATATCTATTTATGGTGTGTCAGAGTACTTTTAAGTCACAAATTTTCCCGTTTTTTTAGATTTAATTTTCCGTTTAAAATTTTTTTTGTTTTTGTAATTTCTCTATTTTTGTTACATTGTCTATTTCGCTATTCACTGTTCTTCACTCGTTTGGTCTGAAAATTCGTTCTTTTCAACGAGTGCTTTGTTTTCTACGTCATAATGTATTCCACTGTTGAATAATGACATGTTCCATGTATGCTGTTATTAGTTTCTCAAAAGAAAGTTTCGTTTGAACTTGGTTTTGTACTTAGAAACGATTACGAGAGAAGCGTGTTTTATGTAAGGGATCAAAAATTCGACTTAAGTACAAATCTTGTCGAGTAAGCTTGTTCCTCGCTTTTGTTAAGCTTTAGAGAATTAACAACAGCTGCATTTTGAGCGATAAGTAATATTTTCATCGCGATATAACCAGCCCCCTGTTAAGTAAGAAAGATGAAAACGAGCCATGGATTATTCTCCCGCTATTTGTTTGCAGCAGGTGTTTGGAATCAAATCTACTAGAGGCACAAGTGTTTTGTTCAGCCCTCCGTGCGTTTGCGCTAATTATCTGAGTTATCATAAACATTATCGTAAACATCGAAATAATTTCTGTTGTCTGCATACCTTAACAGAGTACGTTTATTTCTTTTTGCGTTTACAGCTTAGTTCATTTTCACTCACGCTCGCTGTTTGAAAAACAAGAATATTGACCTTGCCTTCGTAACTTGTTTCTGTTTTGTTGTCAAGCAAGCAGCGTTTTTGAACGCTTTGTTTATGCCCAGTTCACACATGCCACACGTGCTCAAACTATCGCTATCCGCATGTCATTAAATGCTAACACCGCATGCTTGCTGTCTTGTTTTAGTTTTGTTTCAAAACACTCGGCATCAACCCCGGTGACTAGTGATCGCATTCAAGAAAACTTCACACCCTTTTAACAGAGTGACCACTTAAGCAAATGATAAACATGTTGTTTTTGTCAAACAGCCATTTGCAATCGAAAATAGATTTGCGTCACTGGCTGTGTCCGCGGCAAATCGCTGGCGGGTTTTAAGTTATGCCTCGGAAAGCGTTATACAAGGAATATTTGCGTTGAGGCTCTAACGGACACTGTGCTTTGTTGTTGTCCGCCAGTAATTTTTGACAGAAAACAGCTGATTAGCAGGTATCCACTGGTGGCTCGATTGTGCTCCTAACTTGGAAAGAAAACCTCAGTCCGCGTTACTTTATCAGTGACGCCCTGTCTAATGATTGATGTTTTCTTATTGTCGTCCGTTTAATAAATAATTCGGTCGCGCCATATTTTGATTAAGGACGCGGCGCACACACTGGTGGTTTGCTTGTCAATTTGAATCCGCGCCTTGTTAGTACGCAGCCGTAACTAAAAAATTACCATAAGACTCGCCACGCCATGTTCGTATTCATCCCTTGAGCTTTTCCCACGCTCTTTCAAGCTCGCTAATTAGACTCTTGTTATTTCAGCGAAAAGTTACTGTATAAAAACCTTAAGGTTAGTGTTTTTATTTTGACTTTTTTTTTCTTTTCTGAGCCGCTACGCGCTACAAACACCTGTACGTGTTTAGGAACTTGTGGCTGGTCTTTGTTCGATGTCCTTCAGATAAACATGCGAAAGAATGGAGCTTAATAAAGTTGTACAAGGTTGTATGCTTTGTTTTAACGCCTTTCTGTTAGACCTCGGCCTCGCTACCCGCGTTTATTCATTCATTCATTCATTCATTCATTCATCAGGTTGATCTATTCTCACGGTATCTCTAACCATTTTGGGGTCATTATAAAACTTGTTTGTAACAATATGTTTCCGCTCCGACTTCTCACTTGATAACTATCTGAAAAAACTATAACTTATGTTGGCTTCAGTCCTTTCGAAATTTCTTGTGAAGCGGCGTGTGTTTTAAACAGAAACAGTTTCGGCTCTGAAAGTTGTTTATCTAGTTTCCTTGCCTGTATGGACGACTTTTTTCATACATTGTGGTTAGTTCCGTTAATGGTATTTACAGTCGCTATAAAATTGCGTTAGAGTTATGTTTCTCTATCACTTTATTAACTTGCAGTTATCTGAAAGTAGACGACAAAAGTTATTCGGAGCTTAATTCTTTCAATTTGCGTAGCCTAAGGGCGTTTCCTTGTAGAGATTTTCGTTGCAAATCAATTGTTAAATAAAAGCTTTTAAGCAAGCAAGCATTTCTCCTTTCGTAATTCTAATAAGTTGGCCATTGTTGATCTCGGACGGAAATTTAGGGGTATATTTTCCGCTTTTATCTGCGATGTGCTTTGTTTTTCAATTTGTTTGTTTTGTGTAGTTTTCTTTTATTTTCGACCACGTTATATCCAAGTACTGGTAGCTTAACCTGTATCGTGTTTTCAATTAAGCTAAGTTTATATTTATTTTGGCTTCACTTGCTTTCTTGTCTAAAAACGGCGAACACTGAAACTAAAGCAAGCTTGTGAACTGTTTAGTTAGGCTAGAATGCGAAAAACGCGTTTGCTAACAATCCTATAGGGAAGTTGTTCTACAGGTTTTCAAGTTTTCCAAAACCTTCAACATGAAACGCTAATCAAGAATTAAAATTCCAGTTGTTAGTCATTCTAGAAACTGATGACCAGCAAAGCGCGAGTCTTTCATTACTGCGCCTGCATTGCAAGAAAACTGACTACTTCTGATGATCAAGTTGTAACAAAACATTCTGAAATCTCAGTGATCTTGTAACAAAGACTTATTTGGGTCAAGTTCACAAGTTGATGTTCCGCACAGGTGTCTGGTGTAGTTGAAGTGTTCTCAAACACTGGAAGCAAGTGCTTAACTGGTGGAATTCTGTTGTTTTTATCTGACCCCCGGTGTGTTGTCAATGGAACTGTGATAATTCAATTTACTTTGCCTTTTGATCATTTTAACGCTTGCCACATGTTGTAGCAACTTCGGGCTTCGCTTTCACGGTATGCTTACGTTAGCGTCAAATAGATGAATTGAAGATTACCATGACAAAAGGCGAATAAATTTATCCGCGAGCTATAGTGAAAGTTCTGCTCTTTTGAATGGGTAGTTAGCAACGTCGCTGACACATTTGTGTGTGTTGAGTTGACGCGCGATGAATCGAACAATAAACCTGAACAAGCGCTGAAGTTTTTTTTCAATGCCTTGTAGTATAGTTATCTGCATATGGCGCCAACAGCATTTGGTTTCTGATTCAATGGAATTTCATTGATGGTCGTGACATGTGTTAAACCTGTACGTTAACAAAGCGACTCCCGCCAAAAATGGGCGCGTTTCGCTAGTTCCATCACATGTGTGAAACGTGCACCCACGCGGTTTTTTGCCGCGAAAAATAAAGCGATGTTTAATAAGATAGCGTGTCGGCTCACTCATGAATATTTACGCTTTTGTTTGCTCTGTGACTTCTTTTCGATGGTCTATTATTCGCACAACACGAGCCACGCGCGTTCTTCACACGTTTGCCTTTCACTCTCTGTATGAATCTCGTTGGGCGTCCAAATCGCGAAGTATACGCGAGGAAAACCCTGTTTAACGTTTCGTGGGGGTATGGATGTAGTCCCGACCTCGGTAATTGCATTGCCCTTGTCAACGCATGTTTTCAGACGACCGTTGACTTTTAATTAGTTGGCAAACTTATTCAATTGTTGTCGCCGGCACACGTTCCGGATCAATCAAGCTTAAATATTGTGTAGGTAAGCTCCATCGGAACTGAGCTGTAATCTCGATTAGTAGCTCTCTGGCAGAGACAGACAACAGTAAAGTAATTTACGCCCTGAGTTTTAAACAAGGTTGACCGAGCAGCTCAAGAGATTATACCGCCCGGCGTGCAGCAGTTATTGTGTTGAAAGGAATCTTGTCTGAACAAGTCTTCTGAGACAATGGAAAGGTGCAGCTTAATTATAATAAAAGAAATAGTTGGCTAAACAGTATTAAGAGAGAGCGTGGTCTTTACTTGGAGCACGTGTGTTAAAGGTTTCCTTTTGACAATCACAAAGCGTGGTAAACTGTTAAGCAATATAGATACATCGTTGTTATTGTTCCTTTGACTTTTTGACTTTTGTTTGGTTTGTGAAAGTGTAAAATGATTGCGTCTCCTCCAAGCTCACTCCCTTGGCGGATGGATCGGACATACCAGGGCTTCGTGGATCGACCTAGCCTGAGTTGATTCACACAAAAAAGTATTTTAAGAAAGCTTCGGCCACAGCCTTTTTCATAGTCAAAGATAAGCGATCAAATATTTTCACGCATGATAAAACATGATTTTCGATCACTGCTGGGTCGTGCTTTGCTATTCAAAATTTACGTGTAAAGTTTTGACATCTTTAAAGCGGCCTTAAGACGATATTGCTTTACAAATCCCGTGAAATGTTTTTGTATCGGCTTCTGGATTGATTTCGTGTAGCAATCAATATATACCCTTTCATCAACGCCCAATTTAACTTACGGCGTCAAAAGATGAATTCTCATTTGTGATTGCCATGTTTTTCTTTTGCTGTTTGTTATGAGAATTTGATGATGTCAGCTGTCTACTCGACAGTGCATTAAAATTGAAAGGAAAGACGTTGTTGTTAATAGCAAACTCGTTTGATTCGTTTTATTGTAGCATGCTAAATGACTCGTGGATATCTCAAAGGAATAAAACAAAGCGTGGCCGCAATAAGATGCGTTGCAATTGAACCAACTCGCAGGTGATTGAGTTGTTGCTAAAAGGCAGAGTAATCAAATCAAATTTAGAAACTAAGAGCTGGGTTCTAACTAATGGCGCCGAAATAAATAAAGGAAGTGATTGGAATTTAAAATGCAGTTACGGGAAATGACAATTGGTAAAGGAAATTATATATGGAGGGGGAGAAACGCGAAATATAAACTTTGCGAGATATTCTCATTTTGAAGTGTACAAGCTGGTAGATATAAGACTTATTTTGAGTAACCGAACTGACCCGCAATGCTGATTTACAAATTGAAGCGTTGGCAAGTTAAGCGGCTGAAGGTATAAATGCGATTTTTAATTTTGTAGCTTCTGAAATAAAATGGAAACTGAGCCAAGATGAGCGGAACAGATGAGATGGGAACTTTTTTCGGAGAGGAAAAGGCGAGAGCACATGCTTATAAATCTGAAGAAAAGGCGTTTACAATAAGAACAGCTGTCTGCTGAAACATGCAAAATTCTGTGACATTGTTCTGTGTGTCGTTAAGAGTAGGGTGAGTTAAAGCGGTCTTTAATCACAAAATGTCGTTTAGTCAAAAAAACGATAGTGCGCGCGGCAATCAGGGAACACAGAACACCTCAATTTGTGGTGCCTTAATGTCCTTAATGAAAACAAATCATTCAACATTCACTCGAAGTTCCAACGGGAAACAAATATGTACCGCTCACTAGATCAGTAAATATAATTTAGCGTTCACCTAAAGGGAAATTTGTCTCAAGTGAGACATTTCTGTGTTAATCCACCATTAAGTGCCTTGCCGTAAGGACTTTTCTGCACGCGAGGGGTTTTAGATCATTTACACAACAGTAAATGTATGTATTCATCTCCCAGGCTGTTTAGCAAACTTGTTTAAATCCATCCATTTGGTTGTTTGACCGAAGAAATGTTTTAATGGAGGCTTTTCGCTGTACTATGTAAATCGTGTTTTGAACCGCAAAGTGTAATGTAACAAGTCGCTTTCAGTCAGTCGCGTGCGCGGTCGCGTGTCGCTGCACGCACCTCTCGAAAATTCTATCGCAATTGTTTTCTTAAAGGCCGGCAAAGCGGTGCGGTCGCCAGCCCAAGATCTACAATAAATTCACATTGAACAAAAACAAAAAAATAATATTTGGATGCTTCAGTATTTAATTCCTGAACGTTCAGTTTCCTGATAAATGGGCGGTGCTTGTATTAAGCTAACGAAAGCAACACGTAGCTTCGATATTTAAAATTAATTATATTTTGCGTCAAGAAGAGAATGTTTTTTGGGGAATTTTCACGGCGTAAGTCTGTCAAATGAATAGCTTTTATGTCACCAGGCGTAATGGAACGATGCCTTGTTGATAACCTGGGGCCGGATGTCTATCCATTTCCTAATTTTGAACGATTAAAAATATCACGATCAAACTCCAGGAATACTTTTTTTACTCCCTAGAGCATCACTTAAGTCTGTGTCGTAATGAAAACTTCTAGCTGTTTTTTTTTTTCCAGATTTTACAGCTTTCCGTGATAAAAACCCTCTGTTGCTATGGGAGCCTGCAACGAGTGGAGTTATACGCTGCCATTTTTGCCCCTTTCCTTTAATTTCTTGGGTCGAATTGTGTCGAGTTTCATTTGTTAAAATGCAAATGAAAACAGCTGTTTGGACCTAGCTCTCTTTGAATGTGTACCAGTCTGCGCTGATCATTAGAATAACAAAACCTTGCTTCGTTTGTAAGCATTCGTAGAAAAACTCAATTAACACGAAACCAAGTAGCATATTCCTCGTGGGGCAAATTCTTCAGCATTGTATAGTACCAGAATGACACACTAATGCGGCAAAGAAAACTCTTGAAATCTTACCTTGAAAAAATAATGTCCGTGATAGCATTGCATAAAACTATTTTCGTAGACGAAATTGCTCAACAAAGTGCCTTCGATAATTATTTTTTCCAAGGGCAATAAATTTTCTTAATCAGTTAGGGAACAAATATATAAATCATTCGATTATAAACGACAACAATTTGGTCTCAATCTTGAAACGAGCTTTCTTCTAATATTATTCAATCTTAAGTGGAATTGTTTCCAGAATCTGAGCTTTCTCTATTTCTATACTCCGTTTTATACCTTGAAAACGTAGTCAATCGTTCGGCAAAGGACACCTTTGGCCGGAGGAACTGACTAACAGTCGCACGGAGAAGATAACTTCTTTTTTTTCTGTTTCACCCCTAAGGCGGCTTTTGCATTCTTGAACTTTTGTCATATTTTCATCAACAGATTTCCGATCACTGCCTTCTCTGTTCTATTTACACTTGGCCCTTTGTTCAGTTGAGACCTTAAAGCACATTTATCGTCTCGAAACGCGGACAGAACTCGCTCTCGAAATATCGAATCTGCGGTATTATGCGCGAAGCTTCTTTCCGTTGACTCATTGATCTGTTTTGTTTTTTTCGGCGTCAGTTCTCCTTGAAATTGCTCTATTATCGTTTGATTTAGACCGTGAGAGAAGCGATCAACTTCGCAGATGATTGCCATACATATGTAAATTCTGGCCAGAGTGTCTTGAGAAATGTACAATAAATCCTCTAATTATTCTTTTCGAAAATTGTATTCATTTATTCAAGATTACACCTGCTCTGACATTCGTTGTGTTTTTGTAATTATCCGAGGACAGCAATCTTTAATTCTTGTTCGAGTGAGTTCTCCTAAATTATTTATTTTACAAAATTAAAAGCCATCTTGTGCACACTTTGTTGCTCTTTTCACATGAAAGCAGTTTGGGAGAACCGCGCTAGAAGTGCGCTCTTAAGAAGAAAGTCTCTTCGCGATCGAGTACCTTTGTTTTACTGCGAATATTTCTTATCAATTCTCCATTGAAAAGCGAAGTGTTTGAGTTGCCTGCATGCCTTGACGAAGCAGAACGTCTGCAACAGTTAGCACGTTCTCTTTGTTTTTATAACTTAAAAAAGCAAACTGAAATTGTTTTGGATCCGCAGTCCAAGCGACTGTAATGATGTGAAGACAATTCCTCTGGAAGGCTTTTGAAATCTTTTGACCAATCTCGAGTGGGCGCTGTATTGTGGCAGCGAAGGACATCCGCACGAGCCGATAGATTTGAAGATTGAAAAAGGCTACGACGACAGTTTGTCAATAAGCTTAATTGTGATGGCCTGGAGTTATACAATGCTTGCAAAGGATGTTTACTTTGTTTAAATGGAAGCCTGAGTTTTTTTACCCCTGCAGAACACGTTTGAGTCGAATGAAAAAGCATTCCAATCAGTGCAAAATAGATTTACTCTCCAGGGCAACGGTAGCTAGGCTTCTTTCATTACGCGAACACTCTCATGGCACTGTCGAAACTTCCCAGGCGAAGGAATAACTTTGTAATCGCTGAAAAAGTCGAAAATGACGAACGCAGTTGTAAGCGGGAGGAAATTAAAAACAAAAAGAACAACACAGCTGCCGTGCTCGTTTTAATGTCCAAGTTCACGAATTAGACTCCTTCCCGAAATTTCTGGCGCTGTTTCTCAGTTCGAAGCTCAGATTATACCCACAAACGATTTATCTGTTGTAAGAAAACATCACCTTAAACTATGCATACTCAAAGCGTTGTCCCTTCCTTTGTTGATTTCCCGTAAAAAGGCGAAAGTATCTTTAGTAATGCAATTTTACTAGCTTTGAGTAGGCCATTCTTGTTCGCTTACCCTGAAATAAATAAATTAAAAACTTTGAGATGTTGGGCGGTTTACGGATGAGGAGAAGGATTCTGGAATGATCTTTTATTTTAAATGATCCGAGCTTACGGGGTAAATTCCCCTAATCTATTCAGAATCGTTTTAGGGATTCGCTAAAACATCTGCTCTCGGCCTATGAATTTTTTCGTCGCTTAAACGCGTCTTTAGCGAACTTTAGTGAATTTTTACCGCGTCTTTCAAGCGTAATTTAATGAAAATGGCTCCCTGAAAATTAATTTTTCAAGCGATGTTTTTTCTGTCTCATTTGTAAACTGGGAGAGAGTGTCCTTTTCAACCCTTCATTGTTAGTTCCGGTATTCAACTTTCTTTTTTTGCCGTGATCACATAAAGAGCCCAAATTCTTGCTGTTCCAAATAATGATAAAATGTAAATCGTGTTCTGGCATGAAAACTATTGATTTCCAACCAATGAAACGGTTTGTTTTAACCATTTATTGACCAATGAAAGACCCTCGTTTTAGGACATCTGTCAATCAAGGCCACGTGTTCTAAATTACCGCGTAATTAGACATTGCGTACCGTTTCTGCCGGAAACTGTTGTTTATGCATAAACATTACAATTTGCATAAGGCATTATTTGCGGTTGTTTTGCGAAAATATGAGTGATTTTATGAGCAAATAGCCGAATTCAATATCCGCATTCGCTGGGAAGATTTTTATCGCGAAGCTGGGCGATATTCGGGAAAATCAATAACCGTTGCTCGAATTAGGGAAGCAAGGCTACGCGCGACACACCCTCGGTTTTAATGAAATGTTAATACGGTCGCACACCCGCCATTGAAACAATGCTCAACACGTGTGGGGATAGATCAACAAAAAAACATATTTAACAAAAGGAGGAGTCCGTGCGTGTGACATTTCAATGAACAGTTCTTAAACCTCTTAACAACCGCCGTATGATCGAGCAGCTGCCGGCGCGGACACAATTAAAACATTCGCGTTTCCGATCTTAAGAACATTTCAGCTTCCAGCAGATAGTGTCGACATCTCTTGAGCTGAGCCGAGAAATTTCGCCGCTGGACTTCACCAAACAAGATAATTTTAAAGAGCGGAAACGGGTCAGTGTATAAGCCTTGATAACGGTTTAAAAATTTCAACGAACGCTTTTTGTTATTATTTTTATTGCAAACCGACGGTTCCTGGTTGACCCAGAAAAAATATTTTCAAAGCGGTTACTGGTAGTGTGGCTGAATTGACAAAAGAACCGCGATCATGCCTAAAGCATTTCTGGTGAAGAAGAACAAGAGGTCGCACGTCGAAGCAAGTGCATCAGAGAAAAGAACTTTGAAGTACGATGCAGTCCCAGCGTATCGTGAACTGGATAGCGTTGTGCTTTCCACAGCGTCTGCGGTTTCTGACATTATGCATTCATCGACAGCCAACTCGGATAAAGCACCGGTGTTAACTTCGTTAAGTTCGCTGCTCACATCGACGGGCTCACCTAACGGCAGTTTTCCAAGCAGCGCGTTTAAGCCTTTCAAAGTGGAAAAGGAGAAGGAGAATTCGCCCGCAAAGAAGCTCAAACCTAATCCGCCACCGCTAGTCGATAACCGCGACAAAAACAACAGGAATAAAGATAACATTGGGGGACGCGAAGCCCTTAACGAACGACACACAGATCATGGTGGCAAAACCGCAGTTCTCGAACATAAGGAGTTTGCCATCTCGGACAAGTACGACTTTCCGAAGCCCAAGGGACCGTTGCCACAGTCGCAATTTATCTGCCAGCTCTGCCAGGAGGTGTACTCGGATCCATTTTCGCTTGCTCAGCACAAGTGTAGCGGAATTCAGCACACTGAATATCGATGCCCAGAATGCGACAAAGTTTTCAGCTGCCCGGCAAACCTGGCATCGCACCGAAGATGGCATCGACCTCGTTCGCCGCACGAAAAAAAGCCAAACCCGACGCAAGCGCCCGCTCATCGCGAACCGCAGCTCCCAAACAGCCCAAAAACGAGCGCCGAGGATAGCAGCAAAAACGGAGCCGTCACAACGGCAGCGGAAAGCGAGGTGCGACCGAGCAGTCCAGTCGGTAACAGTCAGGGACAGTTTGTGTGTGAAGTATGCAACAAAACGTTCAGACGGAAAGCCTACCTTAGGAAACATATGAACAATCACAACGACGATAGGCCTTACCCGTGTCAGTACTGTGGCAAAGTGTTCCGGAGTTTGACAAACCGCGCAAAACACGTCCTTAACCACGCGGTGGGACCCAAGACATTTATTTGTAACGTATGCGGTAATGGATTCGCCAATAAGGGGAGCCTTGATCGACATGCAAGGATCCATACAGGTGAAATTTACTCTTGTAAACACTGTTCTAGTACATTTTACAGTTCGCCTGGTCTCACGCGTCACATAAACAAATGCCACCCTCCCGAAAATCGCCAAGTTATCGTTCTTCAGGTTCCAGTTAGACAGGGTTGAACTCGCCACTCGATAGCAAGAAGCGAAAAAAGAAAAAAAAACTATGACACTAGATTTCTTGTACGAAAATTGTAAAATAGTATTGTATTTACAAAGAGGCAAGACAATGCCACAAAGTTTCCTTATGAATTTAGAAGCGTATGTACAATTTTTTTATGCATGAGAACGTATATCTGGGCGAATTCTTTCACACACTGTAAATTTGCGAAGATCTAGTTTTAAGTTATAAGTAGTTCAAATCTGTATAATAATTTTTACGTCCAATTTGCTAGTTGTTTTGTGTGTCGTGGTAGTAGGCTAGTGTGTTTGTTCTGAGAAACGCACAGCTGTCATAGAAAAGGAAAATTTCCCACTTTCCTAATGTTAATATTTTGTAGAATGTTAGCGGATTCTTTCATGGAAAGCTTCTATTCAGTAAACGGAAGAAAATATTCAACTAGCCTTTGTTGCTCATTTTAAGTTTTCAAAGCAGATTTCCGCAGTGCAACTCATTGAGAACTCCTCATAAACGCAATACGCGCGATCTAATTTGTTAGATCTAGTCGTGACGGACAGTAATCACTCCCCTCAAGAATCTCATTGAGTCAAAGATAAAATCAAAGAATGGAATCTAATGAAATTGCCGGCGACTTGCGTATCCTAGTTCCCCCTTATTAATCCTCTTTAGTGCGGTGTTTTCCTGGCAGAGATCGCAAGATCGGTTGACAACTTCGATATACTTTGCGCGCTCGCGCGATTAAAAGGTATAAGATGGCACCCGCGTATCTTTACGCGCTCCCATCGTGTTTTTGCGATTTTTGAGTCTTTGATCGAATGAGTGTTTTGGCGTTTGTTATTTTACAGCACTCGTGCAGCCTTGAGGGTTTTTATCTGTGTGGAAGATTGAATATTGAATTACTATTTCAGCGATTTCGGGCAGTTTGAAAACAGATGGCGTGGTCTCCATTGTATTATAGAAACGCTTGTCAAAAGCGAATCCTCGCGCACAAACTTTCTTTAATTTACTGCGAAGCAAAAATCGTGGCTGATTCTTTGTTTGTCGATCTGTTTCACGCTGTCGCTGCTAGGACAACCCTTCTGTTTTGGAAGGAATTTCTCGTCAAAACCACCAGCGCCTGTTTCCATGTCATTGTTGCCTTCTACACAAGTATTCAACAATGTGCGTTGCCGCATCAACCATTACAATGAATTTCTGATCGATACAGAACTGCCAAGTTAGACGTTATTAGAAAATTTTGCGCGCGTTCGCCACGGAGAACTACCCTGTTTATTTGTTTACCCAAACCATACATTTTTCGAAATGATCAGCGTTATTTGTCGTATCGGCAATAACTATACTTCGTGGGCTTTTCGCCAGATGTGAAAATGCGTTTAAACGAAAATTCTAGGTCTGTTTTCGCACCCTACGTGTGTGATAGAATTTAAGTATGCACGTGCTCTAAAATTTAATTCATTTTCGCTTATGTTAGGGATGATATTTTTCTGGGAAAAATTATTTCATCTATAGAAACAATTTGAGTCGGAGGGATCGGTTATTCGACGGCCTAAATGCGTTTGTGAAGTTGTAGGCGATTTAAACCATATTGGAATTTTACTCGATTAGGAATATTCATTATCTAGCGCCAATGTTTGCAATAAACGTTTATATAGTATTTTCCCCTTTTTATCCCCGAAGGTCTTGATTCGCCTGGAAATTCGAAAAGCAAGTCTGTCGCCAAAAATCAAGGAACTTTTATCGAAATAATACAAATTCTCGAGCGTAAATATAAAAGCGACAGTTAAGCATAGTTTATGATTCCGATGGTTGAATTTTTTCTTTTCATTGTCTCGAGTGTCAACAATGAAAGCGTTCCAACTTTCGTTGTAGTGCTCCATTTTAATTATTTTTTTTACAACCCAGCGTCTAGCGATGACTCGCATCGCTTAAAGACTGTTCATATTTCTGGATAATTTCTGCTTTTTCTACACGCGTGTTGTTTAGAGCGAGCACGCGTAGAATATGGAAGACATCGGGTTTTGATTCCCTGGACTAATCACAGCAAGACGCTTTATTACAATTCTTTTAAGGCTCAATTCATATCATGTCTTTTTCCTTGGACTTTCGAAATTATAGAAGCGAAAACGTAAACTATAACCTAACCGTTTCAGGACTCCTTTATTTTGTTTTTCTCCGAGGAGAGGAATGTTTGATTCGGGCTGTCGAAGGGATGTTGATAAAATTCGGAGATATGTTAATTCGCTTTAAAAATTTCTCGGGACGTTGAATGAAGTGAAAATGCTCATCGTTGCGATTTTGCCTTCCTCTTTAGCAAGTCAAAATATAACGAGTGAAAATTTTAGAACTAGAAAACACAAAACTATGAGTGTGGCGATGCAACGGAAAGCGACGGCTTTAAACGAAGGTCATTCGACACAGCAGGTGCAAGTGAAGCTCTTTTTTTTCACTGTCGTCGAAGTGTCTGCGATTTTTTAGGCACAATTTAAGAGATTACGGGAAGAACCACTGTTAATGTTGGTTCCACTATTCATTTACAGTGGCAAATTCTTAATTTCTTTGCATTTTATTTATTGACCACGATCTGTTGTCGCCCTGATGTATGTTCTTTTATGTTAGATCAACTGGAATTCTTCCATAATAGAGCACTTAGATGACAGCGGCGTTCGCCTTCAGTCCTGTAATGCGTTGCAATGAGTTAAGCACTGCGCCTTTTACTCAACAAGCTCTCTCGCTGCCAGAGGTTAAAAGCCCAATGAGCCGACACAGGCCAATTTTGAGACAACGGCAGCGCAACGCGCCGAAGTTTACGCTCGTTGGAAATTGAAAAGACGTGGCTTTCTTTCAATTCGCTTTTCGCTAGTGACGCCACTAAATAAGGCTGTGTTGGTACAGCTGATTATGGTTGCCAGGCAGTTTTTTCTTTTTTAAGATTTCGGACACATGCCAATGAATATTGATTTGTCACAATCCTTTTTCTTTTTGGTCTGTGAATAACATCGCAAAGAAAGGAGAAAAATGGAAACTTCCCGTCGATTTTGACTTGGACAGTCCATTCCAAAAACTGTCATTGCGATAAGAAAAAAAAAAAAGTTTTTGTTTTCTCATGCAGTGAGCAAAAGATCATGTCTTATTCTAGCGAATCTGTCACAGAAGACAAAAGAGTCAGTTTTTCTATCCTTCGGATTTAATTTAGCCCAGCGACAATTAGCGAATCATGTCCCCTATTTCAATTTCGTTAGAAGAATTACCCTCTCGCTGCCTTTCTGCAATTCAACGCCCAGAAGCGCTCACTGCATCAATTTTGAACGTATGGTCGCAATAATTGTTTAAAACTCCTAAATTTTTTTCCCCTTAGTCGCTTCAAATGCCGAGGTGTTGTTCTTGTTAGGCTCTTAGTAAACCCATTCATATTATTATCCACGTTACCAGGGAAACGGCAGCCCATCTTTGTTCTCAAAGTCCGTGCCATGCGGTGAATGGTGTTATTAAACCTTCATTTGAAAAACCTCCTGTTTATTGTGGCGTTTAATCGCGCTTTTCAGCCCAAATAACGTCTGTTTTCCGTCTGTTTTACTTATCACAACTATTTTGGGACGTCGTCTAAAAGGCTTTACCGCTTGCATGTTTCCGAGATGACTTTTATTCCATTTTGTTTAATTTTTTTTCTGTTATCGCACCCTGCTTCTCTAAATTAATTTTTCTCCAGGGCGGAGAAAGATCTCTTCCACAATTCATTTCCTGGCGACTTGAAAGCTAGGATGTAAATATTTCTTCTGCGATAACTGATAACGACCCATTTACATGATTTTACTTCGATGTCCTTGATACTGTCTTTAAAAAAATATTAACGAGGTTTTAAATTGATTATGAAATTCGGGTTTTGTCTTAGTATCGCTTTCTCGTTCCTAATCGCTGAACCCAACGCAATGCTCAATCACAAACCGACATCTCCTGACATAAGAAATTTTCCCAAACACTGCGAAAAAGTTGTTTTTCTGTTAGTGGCGATATTCTTTGTTCGGTGTAAATTATTCAACATGCGTTTTTCCATTGTCATTTGATCATCGAATCGAATTCTCCGAAGTAATCTGCAATTGCTCGGTTACAGTGGCGCTATTTGCTCGGAAACAAACACAGCGCGACAGGCTCATCACACTACCACGCTATTCTGTAGTATAATCTTTCAGAACGCATTGCGTATTGACTTTGTAATTTGTCTTTGGCACAAAAATAGTTTTGATTTTGCGCCCGGACGCTTTAGGCTACCCCTATTGATGTCCCACCATATTTTGCGCTATTAAATGTTTGCATGGTAACCCATCATTTGTTTGCCATGTTTCCCATTTCAAATTAGCGTTGAGTAATGTGGTGTTTGCTGGCGGCCAGTGCTGAACCATTTGTTACAACACATACGTCCAGTAGGATGATTAATGAAATTGCGGGCTAGGCGTTACTTGGAGATCGCTCGCTTTTTCGCCAAATAAACGAGTTGCTTTGAAAGAAAGATTATCAATCGCCTCTAATTGCTCCTTTTTAATGGCCTCGTAAGATGGTCTAGCATAATTTAGCTTCATCCTACGACACTTGCTCGTTTCCTCGTCTTTGTTTTCTAAATGATACCCCGCAGAGAAGAACCTTAGTATCTCGCCCTTTTCAAGAGCAGAACTTAGTTTGCACGCGAACGCACGTTTTCCGCGCCAGCTCGTACGTGCTGTAAAGAACCACGCTATATGGATGGGCTAGGGAGAATGTTTATGTACGAGTTGCCAATACAAGGTTGATTTTAGCGCTTTCCAAGCATGCCGCGGATACTTGCATCAATAAATTGATCAATGATGGTTTGAACTCAATATACAAACAGGTGCACCATTTAGCGACTTTTCCCATGATCTTCTCTCTGTCACTTGTGATCATTACGCACGTAATTTCACAGAAGTAACTGAATTCAAATTGTCAAAAGGCGACCATTTGCCGGGAATAAAGTCGTTAGTAATTGTATTACGGGAGGAAATTTCAAAGAAAACCTCATTTAGCGTTACAACACGTTTTGGTTCCCGATGCGTCCAAATAATCGCAGTTTCGATAAATTTACATTGCGTGGTGTTATTACCCCGTGTTGCGCGAAAATATTGTTCATAGTAAACAAAAGAACTTGTCTTTAATGGCATTTCGTTTCAAAGGAGATTTCCCTTTAAACCGCTTCCCCTGAGTTCCAAATATCTTTTAATAGCGTAATTTGACAATAAGAGCAGGAATTGCCGCTAGTTCGGGTGAATTACTTGAAAGTCTACCGTCGAAAACAACAATCCATACTTTCAATATGAACAGTGAAGACAGAGTCCGTATGCGCCTTTGTCAATGCAAGATTTCACCAATTAACATTTTCTTCTCCATAAAAGATTCATGCGATTGTCAAAATTTCTAGGTATTTCTGTCGTTCAGCTGTAGTTTTTGACTCATCAATTTTGCTTACGGAGATGCAGATGTTCAAAGAAATCGACAGTCTTTTAACAGTTGAAAATAAATGAATGTAGACATTCGTTCTTTGAGCATATTCGAGAAACGTCTTTGTATATTTGCTTTTCACAAGGAGAGTCTCGCCTCGCTTTGTCTTGCAAATTTCATTGGATGGGTTATCAAAGGAACTCGAGTACTGTTTGCTAGATTGGTCTTTACACTTGCTGTCGGCATTCAAGTCAACGACAAGCCTTTTCCGTCCGCCCTCTTAACCGATAATTACTTCGCATTCTTGTGAAGGTTTTATCTTGCGGTTGAATCAATGAAAAAAAAAAACAACTTGAGGAGAAATCCTTTCAACTCTTTGAATATTTGAAGAATTTTCAAACGAATCCAATAAATATCGCGAAAACTGAGCAACGCAATTTGTTATGGAAATAAATTCAACAGGATATGCGCACCTTTTGACAACTTCAAGTACTGAAGCATTTTGCGTTGAACAAGAAAATTGTTACAACGAAATACGGCCATTCTCAAAAATGTTTCCTTTAAAAACATTTTTTTAAAAGAGCATAAGTCTCTACCTTAATCTTTTCGTCAAATTTTTGATAAGCGCGTTCTAAAATTTCGAAACAAATATTAAAAGCTGTTATCTCGGCGGGTATTTTTCGGCCCTGCAAATTAATTTTCGTATTTTATGTATATGGATATTTAGTGGCACATTTCCTGATGTTATTTCTTAATGTGTGCGTCGGTATACGCTAGCTGGTCTGGTAAACAAACATGAAAAGTTTATTATTTTCAGGTTTTAGTGTACTCAACGAATGTTGTGTTTTCCTTACGGCGGCTTTGAGTCACTTGAATCAATGGTCGAGTTCTAATAAGATCATACATAATAATGTTGTTATCAGTTTCCAAACACTGAGCGGTTTGGATGTTTGTAGCATTGTTTTAATGTTAGGACTTGTGTTGGATTATGCTGGGTTCAGTTTTGTACAATTAAGCAAAGTCCGGTAACATTTTAGCGCGCGTTCAGAGCCGTTTCAAGGAGCGCGGCGGTTTGGAAATAGCGGCGAGTTGTTAATACAGAAATTTCCATTTATTCGATTCTTTACAAGTTAATGTCATCGGCACTTCGATATCAAAGCAAAGCAGGCGCCTCAGGGCGCTACCAAGAATAGCATCAAAATATCGATGCTTTTAAAATAATTACGTTATGATACAGCAAGAGAAATTTAGACGAACTACATAAAAAAAGAGAAATTAAAGCAGAGACAGCTGAATTCCTTTCGTTAGGCTGAACACAGTCTTTTAGTTTCTTGTATTGAAGCAGTAATCTTGATAATTTGTTGTTTATCCCACATAATTCTAGTATCGCCCAGCTTTAATCCCCAATAAGATGCGAAACGTTCCAAAAAATTAAAATTTTTAAATCTGTTAAGCCAAACTGAGTTTCGCTCTCTTTTGTTTTTGTCAAAGTTTCAAACGTCCCTGAGAAAACTCCATTTTTTACCGATTAGCGATGGACTTTTTCAAATTAAAGTCGACGCCGAGATGTGCGCAAATTATCATTAAAAAGTGTATGCGTCCGGCGGGCGCATGATAGTTGTTCAGGTCGGATTATTATCGGGGGAGATGCCAATTTATGAGCTTTTTTCTTGAGGGTGTGTCTGACGCCCCGGGTTACGACAAGCTTTTTGCTGTGTCATAACTTCACTTGGACAGAGAGTGGAAACCCCTCGGGTATCAGTTTTACCGGAGCGAGGTGGGCCAGTATTGCTCCCCGCCCTCCGTAACGCTCTGCTCGTACAGGGCTGTGTGAAATCAAGAAAATAACTAAAAGAAACTATATTTTCTTTTTGTAAATGGCAATCTGCCTTAGCTTGAAGCGCATTCCATTTAAAGTTGAAACGATTTCGTCTACTTATCGATAGCTCTGTTAACAAGAAATTCAAGTGCTAGCATTTGCCGGAAACCTCCCACTGTTTTCATCGCTAAAAACATGCGTAGTACATTTTAAGAGCACTCAAGAAATGACTTATCAATGTGCTATAGATTCTTTACTTTAAAAGAATCAACGTGTTGATTGTGTTTAAAAATGGCGTGGATTTACTTATTGAGACAGCAACGTTTTTCTGAAGGTACGATTTTCAGGAAATTCGCAGTCTATAAAAACCATCTGGAAACAGCTGCTGTGCAAGAAAAAAAGTTGATCCCACATGCTTTTAAATGTGGATGTGTGTTTGACACCAAGAAATCGGAAAACAATTAAATGTCGTTAAGGTGTACTTTGTCATCGAACTAATGAAATTTTCGTTGCGAGTCCAAACTTGTAAATGTCTGTCAGTTGCACCTTTCTGTAGCACTCATTTTACGTAAAAAACCTGTAAACGAAATGTCAAACCTCTAGCACAAAAAAAACTGTGCATTTAATCGCAAATTTACGTGCAATACAAATACCCAGTCGGGCTTTGACTTCTAGCTTTGCAACTCGACATTAACTTAATTCTCACGTTTACATGTTAAGATATTTGAAACATTCACGAGGGAAAGAGTTGAACTTTTCTTTTGCTCCGAGTCTCTTTCAAGTTTCTGATGGGACGATAATGTTTTTTTTTTCTCTTTAGAAAAGACCATGAGATCATTTGAATCGGGCTTCAATACTGTACATCTTTATTACGCGGTTTAAAAATAATAATGTCCCTTGAAAGCCATAAATTGCATCGAATTTGCAGCCACAAATCATAGAGTTTGTGCTGATGTGCTATTTTATCGTTTGATATATTTTAATGCTCCAATTCTCGACTGTAGTGATCGTTTGATTGTTAAGCAAAAACGAAAGACGGATATTTTCTAACGTGCAGCTGTCCTTTCTATTCATTTCTAACTATCATTAGTTAAACTCACTCAAACATTATGCCCACTTCAAATTTGAAACATCAATAAAATTACAGCTAATGAATTCTTGTAGTAATTTCAAATTCAGCACGGTAAGGCAAAACTCTGCTTCTCTCGTGTATATACGAGTCAATATAACACCAAATATTGAATTTACCCCTCAGTGGTATTTCTTTGAATATTTAAAAGGTATTCGATAACCTGTAGCGGGTTTACCGACAGCAAGGCTTCCCTCGTTGGTTCGATATTGGTTTTTAAAAGCTTGATTTGCCGATGTAAAGAGGCATCCGACACAAATTTCCGGTGAAGTCAGTGTCTTTGGATCCGGGTTGAATATCTATTGGAAGTGCGTTCTCTTTTGCGATACCGCATGGCTGACTAATGTACTAAACTCACTCGTTCTTTGATAATAATACTCTTCAAAAGACAGGAAGGAAGCTACAAATTGAAAACGATGCATCACTGGCCTATTTTTAATCATTTGGGCTCGAGAAAATTCGCTTTTTTTGCACGAGATTATCAGAAAACGCCTGGTGGTATCGACTTGACGTAGAATAAATCAAACACGAAAGTGCATTGCTAAAGAAAGGACTCTAAAAAGATGGCCTTTCATTTAGACCCTATATATGTTTGCTTTTCTATCCTTGAAACTTTATTACTTAGGAAGTAGGTGCCAAAATTAGCAGTACATCGAGGACAGTTTCTAAATTGTTTCATTTTAATTCCATCTTAAGCAGGTGTTTGTGGAAAATTGTCCCATTGATACTGACTAGTGTTGTCTCCGTTATTTAAATTTTGTTGCATCATTCAATTTGGGTTCTTTCAGCTCGATATCATTTAATTTGAAATCTTTTTAATTTTTGTTACGGCCGGGATATTTTGAACACGGAAACTGATATTTACCGGGTTCCGTTCTAGTTATTTACTCGATCTCACATTAGCTAATTTATCTGGACTTCATTGAACGGACTCAAACTTCAACTTTATGCAGATTTTGTTTAAGGATGAGCTCCACACCTGCTAATGTTGCCTCGTAATCTTCATTTTTTATAACTTTAAAATTCAAAGTTTCATTATAACTTGGACAACAGAATAACTTGATGAAATCTGGGTTTACAGACCGGCTGTTGTGGAATTAAATCAATGTATCACCCTTACCAACATTTTTTTCTTTTATTTAGGAAAGTAATAAGCTTTGTGGATCGATTTTAATTGTCTGTTTCACTTCTTGCTTTTTTGTAGATAGGTTTTAACTGGAAATTTGCAAAGACAAGCAATATCTGGCATAACTTGAAAAAACGAGGCCAAGTGGAGAGGCTTTAGGAACCTTGGACCCAGACCCAGCTCTTCTGAACCTTCAAGCTTCTGAAACCTACAGTTGGTAGTGGTATCAGTTTCATGTGCCAGATTTGTTGTATGTGCATTGAGGGACTTTTGGACTAGCATCAGCTGGCAAACCAAACTGTTCTGTGTGGTACAAACTCCGACACTTAGCTCATAATAAATATGAATGGTAAACAGAAATGTACTTAACCTGTGTAGGACAGCGCGCGAGTTGAGCAGCGCGCAAAAGCGAGGTGACGCGCGCGTGTGGAATTACCCGCGCCCCTTTCGACCCGCGCGTCTTCTATCTCCCGCGGGCCGCTCTAAGTCGACTTCTCCGGCTAGCGTATTACGCGAGCGCATGCGTAGGCTAACATGTATATGATGTTTGCAACCTGTTCAATCGTGAAATCCGTCATTAGATTAAGAGCAGCTTATTTTGAACACTATTGATGTTTTAAAATAATTTGAAAATAAATGAACAATTAAAACTACATATTGTGTAAATTCATGTTGTGTGGGGAATTGTGATCCATCTTCTTCTTGCTGGAGATGAACCGTAGTTGCGTTGAAGGATCTTCAATTCAAGGTCTTGGTCTTACGTATATACAATGCATTTTGCCAGGGCCTAAGTATGCCGAGCCTTACGATAAAAAAAAGAGGCTTCAGAGTTCTGTTAAATTTCCAATAAGGAACGAATCACTATTTTCTTGGGGCGCTAAAGAAGAGAGATGGTTTGGGCATGGGTTTCCAAACAAAATCTGCTATCACCTCTGAGAAATACCGTTTGGAACGCAAAAAAAAACCTTTTCCGAAGATGAAAACTGGTTGACGACAAAGGAAATCGAAGGCAATATTGCAATGGAACTGGAGAGGTGCTCCCTAAATGGAATATAAACTAAAACCCAGACTTAGAACGATCGCTTCCATACGATTAGCACAGCCCCCCCCCCAAAAAAAAACAGTAAAGTCAGCTAAACCATAAACTGCTCGTCTCATCTTATGCCTTGGCATAAAGAATAGCATCTAAATAAGGCCACTAGAGGAAAACGTCAAAGCAAAGAGTATCTCATTAACAGTGATCTACCTGGCATTCGATAGTGTTTTTTGCGTTTAAGGCGAATGGCCGGGCCCCCCGGCGGTATGGTGAGTGCAACGTCCACGAGACATACGGACTAATCCGTCACAAAACAGCAGTCCGCCCTAAACGAGGGTGTACCGGCGCGTCAAAACTCGCCAGGGAATCGAAGAAGCAAACAAACAAAACGAAAGACGAACAAATCAAACTGTCAGACACCAGAACTAACAAACAAACACTGCTCAAGTGCAACGGCGAAAGGTAATCCTACAAAAGTAGGTTCGCCACCAAAAAATGCAACCAAAACAAACCGAGACCAAAAAGAAGTGCGAAGCAGTTCAGACCAAACGAAACACTGGCATAAACGCGAGAACAAGATCAAAAGCAGTAAAGAGCAAAACAGGGACAGCAATCCAAACAGGGCGATTCACAGGGACATATACAGAGGACGACTCGGCAAACTTTTAAGGCGAAGGACGAAAAACACGATTCTAACCAAACTGGGCGAGCAGCGGGCTGGAGAAACGGGCGAAGTAGTAACAGTACATACCTGGTATTCGATGGTATGCAGTGCGCCATGGAATCAGTTCACTGTCTAAACGTTCGGCAAAGTTCACGTCCTGGAAAATGGAACTCCACGCTATCCAATGGTGCCAGCTGGAACAAGGTGCAACGTTCCCTTAATTATTTGCAGGTTAAATGATCTAGGGTAATGAAACATTCCACCCATGGAACAGGACGTGTACACATTTTTATCCTCCTTTAGTTCCAGATTAATATCAGTATCGGATGGAGAAAAATGGAGAGAATGTTGGCAACGTTTTTTTCATTTAATAGTCGAACTTAAATTTTCCCCTGCCTATATCGGCGGTAGGCTGGATGATTAATTTGGTTACCAGCCGCTCTTTCTGCGGAGTCGTTATTCCGCGCGCCGTGGAATTTGAAAACTGTCGTGTGTTTTTTTTAATTCATGTGCGCGTGGGTAGAAAAATACAAAATATCATGAACTATGTAGAGGCGTGAAAAACTTGGAGTTGACCCTAAGAATAAAGTCACTCAAATTACCCTTAAAGGGAACCGACGGGCTTCCAGTAAGATAAGGTCGACCCAAAGAGTCATAGAAGCTCAACACTCCATCTTGGCTAGAAGCCACTGCACGAGCCACGGTGGACCCCCTTCTCACCTTTGGAGTAAGTAGTCAAGAGGGAAGTTTACAAAGGAGATGTAGAGTCTGCATACGAGCCAAATGACCAATCCGGCTGGAGCTTCTCCCGGTTTCTGTAGCATGAAGCAAATAAGAGTATTTTTACTCCCCCCTGGATGGGATGCTAGCCCATTGTAGGGTTACCCCCAGCATTAAATTCGCGGCACCCATTTATACAGCTGGGTGGAGAGAGGCACTGTGAGTGTAAAGTGTCTTGCCCAAGAACAAAATGCAATTTCCCCGGCTAGGGCTCGAACCAGGACCGCTCGATCCTGAGACGAGCGATCTAAACATGAGGCCGCCGCGCCTCCTGGAGATTAATGAAAACCAAAGACCTAATAGCAGAAGACACAACATGCAGTAACTAAGTTGTTTCATCATTAAGAGAACTGGAGACTTTGGAGCAGCTTCAAGAAGAAATAGTTGTTGTTCCGAATTGCAGCAAAGTTTGGACTGTTGTTAAATTTATTTTTCAATTCTGCAATGACGATGGCGTGGCTGGGAATCGAAGGCTGGTGTGTATGTTCCTCTGTATCTGTGGCTTGTGCAGTAACTAATCTGCTCTATCACGCTTATTTCGTAGTATTTCCATTGTGGACGCTGATGACCTCTCAGCGTTCTCTAGTTAGCCTAGCTCAAGAGAATGAAAAAATACGCTGATGCATATTGAACGTGGCATTACTTTCCTGACTGTCTTGCATTTAGCCTCCCTCCACACTACATGGGAGCAATTTGAAAACCTAGGAGTCACCCTCAAAGCGCATCAAATTAATGTTTTCCGTCCACAATAGAACGTAACAATCACCAGTCACTTTGGATTTGTGTATGAGGAGTAAAAACACCGTCAGGCAAATCACTTGATCATCGCGAGGCCATCGTTTTCGGAAAGCTCCGTTTTCAAAATGATTTCCGTTCACACGAAAACGTAAAACCGGTGTTCTCAATTTTTCCGGTTTGAAGAGCGTTTTCGAAAAGCGCCGTTTTCATGACGGATTAGTGTGGACGAAAGGCATAACCGTAGAAACCGAACCTGCGTTTTGCTAGTAAGCCCAAGCGTTTGGCTGCACTATTTTATTCCCAACAGGAGTGTTCTGCGAAGAACAGAGCAGCCATCAAACAGTATCCAATGTCTCGAAATCAAGCGTCAGGCTCAGCTGAAAAAAAGATGCTGTACTGCTCAAACGTTCCTCTCTCTGCTGAATTAAGTAGCAACTTGTTGGATGTTAAACTGTAAGTCTACAGAAAGTTGGAAGCTGAAAAAAAGAACTTATAATACGATAATACAGTTCACTACTTTACCTTTTTTGCCCTTGCTGGTTATTCTTCTCCACGATCGCGTCGTTTTTTTTTCACTTCTTTTGAATCTGATCTGGAAAATGTTATACGCGGACTGTTCATAAAAAGTGCAATATCAGCACCATTCATATGCAATCCACACATAACATCATCCGTTCGAAGCAATCTGTAAATGTCGTAAAGCGTAGGTCATTAACTCCCCCCTCCCTCACCTGCTTCATCAATTCTAGGGGCAATCCTTTTCAGTTCCCATCTCGGACACTTCAAACAAAATGTGTTTCTTGCTCGTTTGTGACGATTTTTCGTCATTGCACTCGCGCGTGCAATCATGCGCAGTCGTCTCGCGCGCGCGAGTCTTTAATCCAACTCGCACCCAAACAACATGACCACGCTGAACAAATCAGCAACCCCGTTTGTGGGCAACCGGGTTTATCAAAATCCTTTGGCTTGCAAGTAAGCGTTCCCTTACTCGCCTCACCACCCTGGTGCATTGCTTTTTTGCTCTCGCCCAATTTGCACCAAGTATATATTATTATTCGATCTAAATCTAAGAAAAGAACGAAATACGTTTGAGAAACTGAACATAATCCATCGGTACATAAGCGCACGTGTAAAACTATTTCAATTAAAGCACAGGAAACTTACTTGTTTGACGATGTCTAGGAGGATTGTTTCACGGTCTACAGGTCAGTAACGAATAAAACAGGAGAGGGTATAACATAACGCGGGTCATCGAGACAGGTTAGCTAAACATGCTTGTGTCTTCGAATCCAAAATGTCTGAACTGAAAGCTGGCTTATTTACGTGGCGTAATTACATAATTTAGTGTCAATCAAAATCAATCAGGAAATCAAGTTAATAACTCATTGTATTGACGAAACAGTAGGAATAGTTCAAATTTCGTTTGGATAAGTGTGTGTATGGGGGCGGGGTGGATGGGAGTCTCTTCAAGAAAAAAAAAAACAGTATAAAAACCATTTTACTATGTCTAGTAAGCGAGACATTCTCCATCCGTCAGGTACAATGGTGCAGAGGAAGGCGTAGGCGGTTTTTTCCACTGTGATCTGAGAGTTTGCTATCCCTAACCCTAACCCTAAGGCAAATCATTCCGCATGCCAGTGCCCTTCTGTTGGCGAATGTGATCCTAAAGCGAGAAAAAGGCACTCAGTTACTGATGAAGTCGATGAAACTAAGGGGGAGGGTATGTAGAGTCCATTGTTGTTTTCTTGCATGTTCAAGCACACGCTTGAATATTTGCAAGACCGAAATACTGAGAGCGAACACAAAATGATCAGGAACTTCCTGATCATTAGGTGACCTAATTTGGGACTTAGGTGTCGTAGGTGTCGTAACGTTGAGTGTACGTTTTCATCAAAGCCTTTTATAAAATATCTTACGCTTCGAGCAGTTACCGTGATTAAAAAACAGTCACCCAAACGAGATCAAAAGAGACGTTTTGTACACTGAATGCTTACTCCTCAAAATGATTTCTTATTACAGCTTCCGTGACAGTTTTTTTATATGATACTCTGTTCGATGGATCGAGTTGTCTAGTTGGAATTGATTCGATACAATACAGTCAAATATGGTCACAATAGTCTGATGACCGAAGGAACAGTTGGGGTCGAGAGAAACTGACTTGCCTCTCTTTTGGAATTGACTACATCAGGTATACATGCCAGGCATTATACGATCAACAATTTCAGATCTGTGAGTTTTAGACCCAGCTGCTCAGTTATTAAGCTAGTTATTTCTTGTTTTATAAATAAATATCAGACAACTGAAATGTTTAGCCTCAGTGTATTGTTCTTCGTTTTATGAGAAAGTGGGCATCGATAAGAGGTGAAATCTTGTATGATTTGAATACAACTGTATCTATACCAGTCTGGGATGTCTGAAAATTAAACCTCCCCCTTAAAATATGCAACAAATTAAGAGAATTTTCTTATTTTGCCTGACGGAACTGAGCTCGGGGAGAGGCGGCTGTGATACAGGCTACCGCGCAATAGACCGCGAGCCCTTTTTGACGGGTTTACAGTTCGATTTGTCGGGCTTACCCGAGTGAATCCCGCGTTTGGATGACTGTGTCACCTGTCCTTCATGTGATAGGCGCGGTTACCTTTGCTATTTCTTCATCTTTTCCTTTCATCATGGCGACCGAAGGAAGTGGCGAGGCGGCCTGTGATAGAAATGAACAGCAAACCAACAGCCAACTTCAGAATGGAACGGCAGGAAACAACGTTCAACAGAACGATCAGCCACAACAGCAACAACAACAGGGTTCCATGTGGAAAAGTCTTCTTGTTCGCATGTTCATCTTTTGGCTGATTTCGAATTTGTTTCGTGGCCGACAGCAAAGCACAAATACCTCGAGTACACTGCCATCAACGAACCTTTTTAAGACGAATCAAAAGATAGTAAGTTGAATTAAACTAAGGGAATAGTTAAAAACATTGCCGATTACTTTTCTAGGGTTTTCGTTTGAAGTAATCTGGCGATGTAGACGAGTTTATGCAAGATTTCGTGTCTGTAACATGCTTGAATCTGCCGGCACGAGCGAAAATTTAGGCGAAAAGAGCTCTGTTGCATTTCTTGGTGTCACCTTGCCATAACTGATCTAGCACAGTTTTTCTACCAGTAATTAAGAGGATATATTTCTTTGCCATTGATTTCTCACCAGAAATAAACTTTTATCTCTGTTACACTGAATGAACGTATTGAAAATTGCTTCCAGTTTAAATGACATTATTGGCTTTCGTAACGAATTACCATTTTGCTTATGATTTTTTCTCAAAACTGCTCAATTGTATTAAAAAAAAATATATACTAATGTATACCAAAAAGATACAGGTATATTGCTATGTTAAGTGAGTATGGTTGTGTTTCAATACACTGTAAGACAAAGCCTCTTGGAAAAAAAACTGGTTGGAACTGAAGAGAAAGAATACTGGGAGAAAATTGGAGAAACATTTCTTGGCAAGAATAAAATGTTGAATTTGGGCTATTCATGTATGTGTACCTTATTTATGTCTTAAGAAGTAAAGTAATGATTTACTACAAATTTAACCAGATGAGGAAGGGAGAAATTTGAGGGGCTTTGATCCCAAGGCTGTGGTCAAAGAAAAATTATGAGGGGCCATAAGGGTCCTAGCTATCAAAGCACTAAGCTTATATGATAAAAAAATGTGTTTATCAGGTGGCCTAAAGGTAAAAATTAGTCGCCTGTGGCACCCAGGTGCTTCTTCCAACAGATTTTGACCAGTTATAATTTAAAACTGGTATCCAAGACTATTCCATTCCCAATGTTTCTGAATTGATGAAAAGATTTTGGGAACTGTCCTCACTTAATTGAAACATGCTCTTGTTTGGAGCTCTATTTTTTACTAAAATAATGTCGCATAAAACTACATGTTATGTACAGTTGGTTTCAATTCCATCCTCAGAGACTCTGGGGCAGCTAGTCTGGTGACACAATGTTATTGGGTGAAACAATATTTTGGGCCGATAGTTTAGTTAAGGAGTGGCAGAGCCCCTGGGCAAGTACTCTTGCTGAACCTGTTCTAAAAGTGTTTCAATTCCTTCCAGAATTGGCTAGAAATATATTGTCCTGTGTTAATCCTTTCGATGCTTAATAAAGCAGCGAGGAAAATCAATTTGTGTAGGAAGGCAAAAGGGTAGCCCGGCAGGGCCGCCTTGCCAATTGGCTGGAAAATTTTTTTCTCGCCAATCAGTAAGGAGGAACTGAAGCGCTTTTGGAACTGGTCGGGTGAGAATATTTCCCAGAGACTTTCCCGATCTTGTTGTAAACTTTTGCCCAAAATTATCATGTTGCCAGAAAATATTTTTTCATCTCGACTAGCTGCCCCTGGGGTCTCCAAGTATGTTACAACCTAAAACCTCTTGGAAATAGCTGACGAAATATATTTGTTTTCTCCATTGCAGGAGTTATTTGTTTATTTAGCAGAAGAGCAACACTTCGCAGATTTCAACAACAGTGAAAAGCTTATATGGCATGAGACAGATATAAAATTTGGAAACTGGACTGATGGACCCCAGATGGATGGCTCACGACTGCATAGCACTACAATACAAGCATCAGAGGTAATGACATGTTTATTAAACCCGTAGAACACGCTGTAGTATCCTGATCACAACTTAACAAGTCTAAGTCTCAAGCTTAGTGGTCCTAAGGGTAATGTTAGATAGATTGATAGAGGTTTCTGTTGCATGTAGAGGCTAGAAAAATTTATATTCTACCCTGCGTAGGATGCTAAATTTACATGTAGTCTGTCGCAGGTGACCCCAGTAAATTTTTTTGGCAAGCAGTTGGCTTTCCATTTATACACTTGGATAGAGGCTATAAAACATGCATCATGCATGGCGGCAACTTTGTGAGAGTTCCTGAGGGTTCCCAGCCAAGTGCTTTATTTGTGTACCTGTAAGCTCCTATACAGGACACTTGTCCATCACAATTATTATTCTTACATGTACAGGTCCCCGACATTGAGAGTTTCTTGCTATAAACTATGGCACAAGAATACTGTCAAAGCTTGAATTTATGTCCCATTTTTTGATGAGGATAGAACACATATCAGCACCTTCCATGAATTGGGAATGTAATTTTCAGTCCATAATAGCAGTTATTTTAATTGAAATTCTTTCATTTCCTTGAACAGAAACTACAGAACAATGGAACCCTTTATGTTCATGTTTATATAACAAAACGTGGCAAATCTCCTGACCCACAGCACCCCAAGTACAATAGGCTTGCTGTGGTGAACAGATCGCTCTGTAAGTACAACAAGTAACCAAAATAATTGGTAATTTTAGCTGAAACAGATAGACAATTGAAGACGACCCTGTACATGTACATGCCATCCGTTTATTGCTTTTTTTTGCTGAAGAGACAAGATCATTGAGCTTGTGCTATGGGTTTATAGCTGGACAGATGGTGAAGGTTCAACTGTATTTAAGTTGTGCTTTTATTAAAGTTACAGAGACAAAAACTGTACCAAGATTTTTGCACTGATTTCAAACCAACCCCTACATGTAATAGTAAGAGGCTGCTTATCAATGGTTCAAAGGTTTTATTTGTATTGCTGCATGTATGTAATTGTGGTGTTTCTCTTTTCTAGTGTTGCCAGTTTACAGAAAGAGACGTGTTCACAGGACTGTCAATTTACTCACTGGTTTGGCTGATGCTAATCCAGCAGATTTGGTGGTAAGATGAAATTTTTTTATGAAGTATGTACATTTGTACATGCACATGTGTATGTAGTTTAAAAGGCTCTTTGTGTGATCATGTCATGTGACCTCTTCAATTAAAAAAATGGTGGGAAATAGCAGAAATGAAAAGAGAGTGATAAATTTAGATTTTCATTTTTTAGGCGGCTGATGTTTAAGTGAGAGATGTTACAGTCATCTAAAGGTCTAAAAAAGTAACAAGACTAACAAAGAAGAATGCTGCTGGATGACAAGGTTTATCATCCAGTCTAAAATCATTTTCAAACTATCAAACTACCCTAAAATCTGTCACATACATTTTTAAGGCTGTTTTCACTGTGACAGAGTGGGAGTCCTAGCTGGAGTCGTTAGAACGCTTACAACCTAGTGGGAGTCATAAGCAGAGTTATAAGCTCAACGGAATTGAACTTCGAAGAGTCAGAACATTTCCATTTCTTCCAATTCCATTTATGATTTATTGGCTGCTGTAGTGAAAACTATATTGTCAAAGTCTGATGAAGAATGTGGAAGAACCAAAAAATCACAAGACCCTGAATCAAACATTGTGATAGGTTATCTTCTGCTTCTACTTCTGACTCCGACAATTTTTCACTAGATCGTAAGTGACGGAGTCATAGGCAGAATCAGTGTTCTGCTACCAACTCTGTTCGTTAGATTTTACTACTGACGTCATATTGTTCTAGGCTCCTGATGATGACTCAGACTATGACTTCATCTCTAGTGAACACCAGCCTTTATTGGCCTCAAAGTTGGAAGTCGTACTATCTAACTTGAACACCAATCACCATGCTCTTTCCATTTCTAGTGTCTATTTCATAATGCAACCACTTTTTTGATTGACAAGGTTGTGTGATACATGTATGCTCATGCAAAGGGCCTTTTGTTACTCCTGGTTGCCCTGGTTACCTTGGATGCTATAGCAACTATGTCGCTAGTGCCTCAGATATCCAGGACTCCCAGCAGTATTTTGAAATATTCACAACTGTCAACTCACAAATTTCTTGCAGCAGGCACCAGACAGTGCTGAGAAACCTGTTGAAATTATCTCCTACTGGCATCCAAACCTGACAATCAACCTAATGGATGATCAGACTCCGTGGGCCCAAGGCGCTGTTCCACAGCCAATGGATGAATGTAAGTACACAGCAGGTTGATTATTTTATTGATAGCTTACACAGAGAAACCAGTTCGTCAATGGTTTGTGTGAATGGTAAACAAAAGTCCCTGATGGCGCATGTAAATTCTGTTCAGTTTCGTCATTTATTAGTTACTCAAAAAACTCCAATTTACCAAGAAAAGAGACTAGGATGAGTTTGACCTGATCATAATTCCACATTGACATGAAGAATTGCAAATGGAAGCAAATTTTAGCAACACAAAAATACGTACAGAAAAGTTCTAAATTTAATCTTTAAACCTACATGTACATCTATCATACACAATTTTGTTAGTGTAGGGACAGATATTGCACAAAATGGCTTTCCTTGCATTTTATGGGCTGCGTTGTGTAAGGCTCATGTGGCTTTGTGGTAAAATGTACAGCTGCTATATTTTTCTTGTGCAGGACTGTGTATTATACAGGACCCATGGAACTACAACTTGGTGTAGCCTAATTGTAGGGGGGAGGGGGGCAGTGGAAACACAGGAGTAGAAAGGGTAGGAACTTAATGGGAACTGGAAGAAGAGAGGCTGGTAAATGTTAATTGCTTTTCTTAAATTACCAATTAGCCAATCAGAAGACACAAATCATGCAGACTAGTGAACCAAAATAAATGTTCTACAATAATTTCAACACTTGTTACGATTAAAAATATGTAGGAAATGTTGGCATAATTCAACATACCAGCCCAGCCCCTTCACCCCTATTCCCCAATGCGTCAACAGGCTGGCTCAGACCTTCTCTGTTCACTCAATTGCTACCGGTACTAGACATTTTAAAAAGCCAATCCACCAAGCATCTGAAACTTGATGTTTATGCTATCTCTATTGATCAGTCACATAATTTCAATTACCTTTTCCTGTTTCAGTTCTTATCTTTGAAAACATAACTGGAAAATATTTTCCTGTATTGTACCTAAACAAGTACTGGAATTTAGCGAGTGACTACATGCCTATCAATGAAACAACAAAGTAAGTTTTGGTTGAAGTCTTTTTTTCTTTTAATGTATTGTCCAATGTAGCTTAAAAGGCAGAATTTACAATGAGCAATCTAAGCAAAACTGAACAATGCAATATAGATCAATGACACTTTTCAAATTATATTTTCATCATGAGCAACAAACCACACTACATTTTGCAAACCATTTAAAGATAAAAGAAGTCTCCATTTGGCTAAGTGGTCCATAGTGCTGAAGTTTACCCCACTAACTCCCTGGACATTATGTGTAAATAACATGTAGCCCATCACACAAAAAAATAAAAATAACAGCTTCCCTATAGAAAGGTGTTAGTTTTTTTCTCCCATTGACTGTGAATTACAGTACAAACAGTTTTCAATCATCTGAAAGTAACTGTTACCAGGTATCCAAAGGTAGCAGCCCCTTTTGCCTGCTAAATCCTAAAGTAACAGCAGGGCTGCAAATAACTGTCGCTCATCGGCCATTGGCCGACCAAAATTTGCTCATGTCCAATGAAATCCCAAATGTGGTCGGACATGATGTCCGGACAAATATTTTATCGTAAATCATTCTACAGCAACGATGGATAAAATTCTATCGCAATTAAGTTGGTGACGTCCGACCACAATTTTGTTTTGTCCGACCAAGATGGTGTCTTAGTAGGACATAATTATGTCCTTTCAGGTGAAAAAATTATTTGCAGCCCTGCTAGTAGAATTATACTAAAACAATTGGCTGTTTCTGCTAAGGCATAAACTGGAGTTAATGTTTAGCTCAATTCCTGGCAATCAATTTCCCACCCATCGAACTGCAAACATGTATTTTATCCCGGGCTCCATTGTTATCAGCCAATCAAAAGATTTATCTGCACGTGCTTTCTGATCACCAGCCAATCAGCTCCAAGTTGT
>OMLO01000216.1_pt1 | contig 33172 bp, 17 predicted proteins | sample 1674811 | NCBI WGS metagenome assembly OMLO01 (sample SAMN06265003, study PRJEB25207) | coral metagenome | isolation source: Coral host | place: Mexico:La Bocana,Puerto Morelos, Mexico | collected 2008-11-13
TGTTCATTATCCTGTACAAGATAATAAACCTGTAATTCCGGAAAAGAAAACACAGAGAGTATACTATTCAAATGAAAACTAGATTAATTGTGTCCTTTCAGGAGTTAGTCATGTTTGCTCAATTCCTTGGCGAACAGAGTGTATTTAGCGTTTTCTCGCAGTCAATTTAATATCGGTTCCATCCTTCGAGCACACGTTATGTGAACTAGTCTTATAAACGAAAAATGAAAAGATGAAACTTAAATGCGTTTTATGCATCTAAGCCCTGGGCTTAAAGAACTTCGTAAGGGTTTCTTGATGAGTCTAGAATGAGGCCCTATCCTGGGTAGAAAGGAATTAAACATTATGACAGGGAAACCGGCCTTACATCGTGGGAGGGAGAAAGAGATCGAACTATAAACAGAATGACACGTGAGATGGCTGCCTTATAACCGGCTTTTTTTTACATATTTAGGAAAGTATTCTGCAACAATAACGAATCCAGTCGTGGATTGTGCTGTACAAACTAGAAAATGTTCTTCGTCTAATACTAAATTTTCCGAAAAAACATGGAAGCAGACTTTTTTTCAGCCCGGGATTTAGGGAAATTTAAAGGATAAAAAAAACAGTTTCGTCTTGGAGATTTGAGCGTCTTTCGGGGAATGCAATTAATCCATGAGATGTAGTTTAGTATTCACAGAACTTTGATCTTTTAATTTCGCCTTTTTCAAGGCATAAAAATGACTCAAATTTGCTATGGAATCTTGCTGAAAGCATCACCTTAAATGGGAACCTTCCAATATGTCATTAAATAGAGCAAATGGACTTACAAATATATATTACAAGTTTCGTTTTAGCTGTTTTGTGTTTATATTAAACGAAAGCACATGTCAGTCATATTTGCTTAAAGACAAAACAACACCAAGTCTTCTCATTTAAACGATAAACAGCGAACTTGCACTTAAATTTATGATGAATTAGGTTCAATTTTTTTCTTACAATTTGCCTTTCACTGAAAGTAGTGGGTGTCTTCGTGACATCGAGAATAAAATATATTCTTATTCAACAGCAAAAAGCTCGAGCAGATTGCATAAAATAACATTAAAAATCTCGGTAATCTTCAATAGCTGAACTTTACAGCAATTTTTTCGTGCGAAAACCACCCACCACTTAAACGCGTGAAACTTACCGACAAAAAAAATGGTGAATTTCTTTCATGTACTATTCTACCTGTGTATTATTCTTTTTGCAACAATTATATTGTGATTTGTTAGCGGATATTAGCACGTGCGATTCTGTGTGAGAAAAGGATATTGCTTTGGACGAGTTCATGGCGGCAATTTTCTGTATAGAGTTGAAACAAAACAATGCGAGAAAAAAAAGGAAAACACGGTCGTATCTGTTCTAAAAAGCGTCACTTTTTCAATTTCAAATTTGCTCGAGGCAGTTCATTTTAACATACAGGATATGATGCCAAAGGTTTGAAACTAGATAAAAAAGTGTATTTTCCACATTCATCGCAACTTAAAACCGTTCCGTTATTTTAGCAAAACTAGGCAATTAACGTTAATTAATTATTGAGAAAAACAACTGAAAAACAAAATCATAATGTCTGTGCTGGTAGCAAGAAATACAGCTCAATGTTGAAACGTTCAATCTATCGTTCAATTTTAGTCTCGTACTCAACAGTGCTAAACTCGACTCAAATACTCGCTCCGTTGCCGGCGAATTGAACTATATAGTGGGAGCTCGCGAAATGTTATAAAATATTTATCATTCTCAACAAGCGACCAGCACTGAAATTACTCGTCTAGTTTTGCCGCAATACCTTAATGTTTTGCTTAATAAAATGGGAAAACAACAGTGAAAAGAGAATGTCATAACGTTACTTGCAACTATCTCGACGGACAAATTAACAACAAGATGTCTTATGATTCGTCCATCTGTTTCTTCGAACTCACTCACATTGCATGCAAATTTTTATACAAGTTTCAAAGCATTCTATGGCTGCGAGAAAATCAAAGTATATTCCTGTATTGAAGTTCCGTGGGGTTTCACTTTAGCAAAAATATTTCGGGTAAAAGGCCTTTTTCACCGTCAATTAAATGCTCAAAGGAGTCGGGTTTTTTTACTAAAATGCAGTCGGAGAAGATAGCCGACGCGGAGGTTGGCAAGAAGAAGAATACGATTTAGACATAAGGATGAATAAAAAAGTTGCTGGGGCGATTTTAATCCACCATGACAGCGACTGCTACAAGGACTCGCGCAATTCTCGAAGTAAATGTTAGCCTTGAAAAAACTGTCGGCGCTTTACAATTTGGGCTAGTCGCCAATTAAAACGTGTCATCGAAGACGCGAGAAAGGAATTTATCTAATTCCCCTAACCAACCAAGAACTGCGCTTGTGATAAACCCGTCAATGAAATTTTGGCTTCAACTTCTTTTTTTTGAGGAAGTAATAAAGCCAACTGTACGGAAAAGTGTATATGGACTCCGGTCTTTTATCAATTCACGTTGGCATGAATTCTGTAAGTGGTGAAAGGTGATAAAAATTAACTGTAATATGGGTACATAATTCCGATATTTCTGCGCTGAAAAACTGAAAGATGCCGCTATTCGGCTGAGAGCGTTGTAATCAGACCTCAATTCGCTTTCATTACACACTGACGCAAACTGAGTCGCGTTGATGCGATGACCGATCACTTAGCTCGAGATAAGCAAGTCCTCGGGGACATCAGTGTGTAATTTATGTTTTATCTTGGTTTGCCTCACGGAAAGAAATTCATTCATTCGATGCTCTTGCTTTTGTTTCGCGACCGCTCCGAACCCCGTGAGTGTTTCTACCACACGCTGCAGCTGCCACCGAGAAACTTCGCGACAACCGATAGAAAACAATCATTTTCATTGGAAAATATTAATTTTCACTGATCTCAAGAAAGTTCGATTTAATTACCACTGGCCTCTGCGTCTAAAGAAGAAAAAAACAAAGAAGCGCTTTTAGTTTAATAGCTCACGAAGTATTTATCGAAGACGACTGAAAATTCAAATCGAGAGATTTACAACTCGTCGTTCGGCCATTGCGGGTTTACCCTGAGTGTGTTGTGATGCTTTTTATTGCAGGTTTTTGATGTCTACATCAATTCAAAGCTTCTGCTTCACCTCTTATACCGATTAGTATATTTTAAACAATACGCCCCGGTATATTGATTCCCAAGGAACTTTATTTGTCTGTTTTTCTGTTCCTTGGGTCGATAAACCAGCTTAATGCCACACATTACCTAAACAAACCACGAAAACAACACGAGGAACTCGATGAAATTTCAGGCTAGAGAGGCTTTTTTCCCTGATTTCCGAGCTTGGATTTCCGGTCACTTAAAGCGAAGCAGCTTGAATTTTGAACCGACAAAAACCAAACTGATCAACTGCGTACACCCGGCACTAAGTTCATGAAAGAAACATTTTGGTGAAAACAGTCTACCCAAAGTTGTACACGCGCGGAAAAGTTACAATAACATTTCATAACAAGATGGAATCTATAACAACATTAGCAAACAAACAAAGCAAAGATATCCAGAGGTCGGGTGCGCGGAAAAATAATACCAAATTACGCATAAATTCGCCGGTCAACGGACGTACTCGCCCATACCCTGATAATTAAAAGATTGTCAGCACTTACCAATATTGTAGTCCAACAAATTGAATAGCAAACGGCCATCAACGCAACCATCTTGGCGAAACTCACGCAGGCAGAGGTGCCAGAACCTTTCCCGCGTGTGCCTTTCTCAGGTCTGCTATCTTGATCATAAACGTCGGAAAGAGACTTTTTCTCCAGTACGTGCAGCGTGTAGACCACGATGATGTTAGATACGACCATTACAAGCACTGACAGCACGTAGTGCGCGGACATAACGTATACCATCGCCTCGGTGTCCGTGTTGTGGGACTCGACCGCGTAGCTGCACACGCCGGTGGAAACGTTCAGCTCGACTTTGTTGAGCGCTGTCGGTAAAATGGCGAGTAGAAAGGAGTACAGCACCAAAAAGACTAGCAACACGACACACTTGTGAAAAGTGACGCTCTCCTTGTAGTAGAAAGGAAAGACGATGGCGCCAAGTCGCTCTAAACTCATCACTACCACCAGAGAGATTGTTAACGTGCCGAAAAACAGAACGCCAAACGCGACAAAGTGACACGCACCAACGTCGTGTGACCACTCACCCGCGAACCGAGACGAGATGAATGGAATATACTGAAAACAGGCGATTCCAAGCCCTGCTAAAGACAGAGCTCCCACGAAAAGATGTGGAATCTTCTTCAGCGAAGGCTTGCGAACTTTGACATAGGTATAGTGAAGTGCCAACAGGTTCAAGACTAAAGTTATGGCAAATAAAATAACCACAATCGCGCCAACAAGCTGGTCTTTCCATGTGATTTGATTGCCGTTCTTTGACATCTTCTTTAAGGCCACTTATTTGAGAAAGCCCTTGTTTATCCGGCTGAAAAACACAACCAAAGACCAGTTGGATAATATCCTCTTTTTCGTTGACAGCCTGACAGTCTTTTACTCATCGTTTCTTGGCGCCATGGAGTTCCGCTGCCAACCGGGAATGAATTTCTCCGCCATCGGTCTACAGCGAGAAATTTTCACATGCTTCGCCTGCTCTCAAGAGATGCGCATTCGTGTCAGCATCTCGTATGAAATAGCGATATAGTGAAGTGTTTGGTGATGGCTGTTTTATGGCTTCTACAGACCTTCATTTCATTTGTATATTCGTTTATGTGTAATGCGCGCGCTTATAGCTTGAGTGACGTGTCCTTTCCACCCACGCAAAATAAATTAACATGGGCCATTGTTCGCTGCGACAGCATTTCAACAATACTAAGATTTTTTACAAGAGAACACGGGCAATCACAGCTTGTCTACCAATTTCAAATAAAAAAAACCGTGGTTCGTTGAGGTTACCACCTCAAAACTCTCTCATCCACGAAGTATTCTAACGGGTTTCCCGAGCAGTGTCCTGTCTTTTAAAGAGAGAGATTCCGGGCTAACGAAAAAATACATGATAACAATATGAGTATAAAATAAAAAAAATATGATAATATTTTACACGTACAAAAACTAAAACACTTTAATCGAAAGTCAAAACAATCTTAGAATAACTCGTCATTAAGGGCATTAAGGACTCCATTCGGATCACAACCCCAACACAATTTACAGCACTTCCATAACAACAAACTAGCCATAAACACGAACAGACTGCGAGAGCAAAAACCAGAATATTACTTTCACGCGAAAAAAGTATTGTTTAGAACGCTAGCCTCATTTTCTTCAGATAATCTATTATCATGCAAATTTGTCTCTTTCTCGTGTTCAAGTTGTGTTTGCACATTGCCAAAGCGGCCGAAGAAATGGAATTCTTTATTGTGAACGAACAACTAGTACACCTGCAGGGCTCAAGATGAACCGGAAATAGCAAATTCATCCTTTTTTTGTTCCAAAACTGAAAACACTTTTTAAAACACATAACTTGAACCTGGAGCAATATAAACACGGAAAATCTCGCGCGGAAAAAACTCGGGTGTATGTGTTAGTTTAATGGTAATACGGAATGGAAAGCTTAATAATTAGTTTTTTCGCTGTTGTGATGAGCTGAGCGAAAGTGAAGGTAGTGTTAATATTGAAAAGAAAAATGAAGTTAGAGATTGAGAGTGGTTGGTGTTACAGAATTACGGGGTACATTATAACGTAAAATTGCTTAACCTTTTACCGAAGTACTGGTTGTATCATTGCATCCTTAAAGAAAATTGCCTTTTTCCACATAAACATGACGGCCGACCGTGGAGATCAAAACGGAACCAAATGGGAAATTCTCCGCAAACGATTTCATTTGGCAAACACTAAATGTAAACTAGCGATACTCCTCCGCAAACAGCCATAAATTACTTCGAGAAAGCGAGTAACAGATGGGTTTTTTCAATTTCGATTATCTCAATTCGACGCTTTTCAACTAATTTGGAGGACATTCTTTAATAGAAATTACTCTGCAAGGTAAATATCCTGTAGTTTGGACAAGTAACTTAACAAGAACCAACTTTTTAGTTGTAAAATGCTGCAGCACATATTAAAGTTTAATGATGGCAAAACCCTTTGAACAAACAATCGTAATCGAAAATGATGATCACAAAAGTTCTATCGCTGGAGACTCGAGATAAGAATGCTTTGTCTGCGCTTTACTTCAGATTGCAAATCGCTTGCTATTAACGTTCGTTAACCAAAAATAAAACAGCCTCGCGATTCAGCAAGGAAAAGAATTCGAAAACCTTTCATTCGTGTCGTCTAATGGCCAATACTATCACTAAACGAAACTAGATAAATATGGAAATAAAAGAATCTCTATTGTTAGGAATTCTTGTTGAAAGTTTTTTTTATTTCTATTTTGTTTTATTTTGTTTTGAAAAGGTAGAACCGTTTTGGCTTCCCCTCTTTGGAATTGGAAATAGGGTTTAATTTAATACGCACAGTTTGAAACAACGTACTAACATTTACCTGTTATACGAGAACTAAATCGCTTATCTTGTGCCTTGGGCAACGTGATAACTAAACATAACAACAGCTGCCAACAAACTGGGAATTTCCATATCACAAAATACTCAGTGGAAAAAAGGCAAAAACTCGAAAACTCCACAAATGCAGTCCGAACCGTTCTGTATAAGACATACGAAACTTTTCTCTGGAATCAAAAACCTCACCCAGGACATCAATTGCTGCGTTAAAACATGCTTGTTAAGACTCGATGGAACGTTAATAATCCTACATGCAAATTTATCACAATTTTAAGGGTGAAATTTTTTTATTTAAGTGAAAATAAAACAAAAAAAATATCGAAGAGACTTGTTGAGATTCTTATCGCTTGACACATACAGCGACCACAAAATCGTACAAATCGTTTGACGCTAAAAACAAAATTCCAGTCCTGAACTTATTGGCATACATAAACATGCAAAGTTAACTAATGGCCACGAAACACAGGCCTCTAATATTTACAAATGGCTTGTTGATTTGGACAACCATGAATAGTTGAATTATTTCTGACGGGGAATTTAAAATGTATGCGATTAAACCATTGGGTTGTTAAAATTACCAATGAATAACCTTTTTGATACACTGGTTGTTTTCACTTTGGCGGCAACGAACAGAAAATGACTTTGATAAGCTTAGCAAAAAGAAAAAAAGGAACTAAAACCCCTGTTAATAGATTCTGCATTAACTGGCGCGACTATTTTGAACGTAAATTGAGCCAACTAATACCACGGGCATTAAAGAGTTACTTTTAGTCTATCTAATATTCAAAGCACAAAACTATCTGTAGGCCGAATGAAAATATACTTGAGATCATCAAGCTCAACGCTTGCAATCAGGAAACACTACCATTGGGTCACTCTAGATCCACCAAAACTAATGTCAATAATCGCTACGTATTCCAACTGAATTCTTTTGTTTCAATAGCATATGAAAGATTTGCTATCACAAAAAATGGAACTTACTCTAGCTACTAGATGTAAAAGCGGATTTGTCTAAAAATCCATCGCAAATTATTCCAAATATCCCGTGGTTGACTAAGAAAGCAATACGGATTATCACACCTTATCTACCCGACAACCACTTTCACTGCCTTCAATGATTTCTTCCCACAAGGAAATCATTTTGAAGTAAAATTAACATTTCATCACTGAGAGTTTCATAGCACAAAAAAAACTGAAAAAAAAAACACCTTGAAACTAGGATGGTTTGAAAGGGTTTCATATGCATAACAACATCAAATTCCAACTATATTTAAACACTTGATGTCTGCTTGTAAAACAAAAAGATCGAGAATATATCGCAGAACCAACTTAATCGCACAAAAATATACACCGAGAGCTCTGAGCAGATTGACATAGAACAAGGGCAGTGTAGATCTGGATTATACTAAGTCAACACCTCACAGCAACTGCCAACGCTCCCATGTGAAGAAGAAAAAAAATTATTGTACCAAGGGGGAAATAAAGTGCGGGAGACGTCATTGCGGTTAAGCGTTATCAAAACCCACGATCTAAACAGTCCTTCTCAAGACTTTTAAGTCCTGAATGAGAACGAAACCTTAATCTTTCACTTCCCTTCGCATTTCTATTCATACCAAGATGGCCGCCATATTGGAGTCGAGCACTTTGTTTAGTAGACATAACAACTTAAAATATGCGACGAGGGTCGATGGAATCAGCAATTTCTCCGATATTACAAAAACCAATATTTTCGTGTCGTTAATTTCAAAATGATTTAAAAGTGCTATCTTAAGAACTCCGTAGCCGAAATTCGTTTCATAATTCGTCTTAAATCGTGTTGTAAATTCTCGCTATATTTCAGTGCATCATTGTAATGTATCAAAATGGCGTATACCCATCAAGAAGTGGAATTTTTTAAACATTCATTTAGTAATGGCATAGATAGCAAGAACACCTCAGTGCTAAAATTTGGGTAATTTGTTTTTTTAAAACGTTATCTGCGATCTCTCGGCTTGTTTATAGTTTCATGCACGCAAAATGATTTTATCACATTACTCAATTCACTAAGACGTTTCACAGTATAACGAGTAAGAGGCGATTCATTTCGTTCAATAAAACTGGAAACAGTTTAAACTGAACCATTGAAACTGAAATCAAAAGCGCTGAACTGTTTGTGAAAGAAAACCTAATAATTGTGGAAAGAACGCTTAGAAAGACTTTGTCTAAAGTATCAAACATTAAAAAAAAGAATTGTTTCGTTACAGAGTTACACGGAGCTGAGTACTCCTTCCTCATAAATCACAAACTCAGCCTACGTTGAAAATGATCTATTCACAGGCTTTAATTTAACGAAATTTGTTTTCCATTGCCCAAGATATGGCAGTGCCGCTAAAAACCCGTGGCCTAACCCACCCCTTCCCCCACTACTCTACCGTTTATAAACATATCAGTCTTGTAACAAAACAGAATATTTTGGCTACAGACAATATCACCCGCTCCCCACCTCACCCCTCTCTACACACCTACGATTATCACTCGATTCATCAAAGTCCAGTTATAGGAAATCTCTGTCACTCATTAATATACCTCTTATATACTGCACTCTGTTACTTGAGTTAATTCAATGGCTGCAAAGTTCCAGAACGTTCACTTGTCACATTTCAAAGAATGTTGCTTAAGTCTGATTTCGAATCTGAGAATTAGTTAAGATTGGTACTGTAAAGAAAACCGATCTCGACAAATTCTAGGCCGGTAAAATTGAGAACAGCAATAATGAAATAGTTTTTATGACATTTTACGTTTTTCAGAACGTTCTACGCTTCGGTATAGGACACTGAGCTTCACTCTGACATGAGCTTGCCCGGTTGAGAACTCTTTCAGCTACCTCTACGCAGGTTGTTCCACGCGTGTGATAACTTTCATTGATACAAAAATGCATGATCTTTAATTTCTATACAGCCTAATACATTAGATATTTGTGATGAGCAGTCCACAAGTTACCTGTTTTCAACAACTAATACACCAGAATTAAGCCAGTGCCATCAGAGACAGTGACTCAAGCCATTAGTTTCTATACACGGAGATATAAAAATGTTCGAAGAGTTTCCTTAGATATTCACCCATCACTGCATCATGATATTATATCGCCTCAACGGCGCACGGATTTCTCTCGAGTCCACGTTTAACCGCAAAGAGAAGACAAATGAAGCAACCGCTAGACAAACAACGAATTCTTTGCTAAGCAATGCTTTTTGTCGCCTGTTCGTGAGCTAAACGTACACACATATCACCAAATAACGTCCAAATAACGTCGCGGGAGAAATTACGCGATCGACCTCCAGATGTCTTCTTGCTTCCGTGACGCGGGATATGAGCCGAAGCGTGCGTGACATTTGTTAGGATCCAGCGTCACGCTATCTACTCAACTGTAGTGCAAGGTGAGCCTCGAAACAGTTTATTTTACTAAAACCATCAGTACTTTACCGCACGTTGAGCGCGTCTAGCTGTTCTCTGAACTCCGTGAAGAGTCTCTGCAAACGAATATTTGTCCCTAAAAGAAAATAAAAAAAACAGTAAGTTGCTGGAAATCGCTTGCCAACCTTTACTTCCTTGCAAATGGTCTTTTGTGTTTCCGGCTAGGTCGCTCGCATGAAAGAAACTAATAGGGGGCTCTCTTTTACGGCTAACGGCAAATATTTGGCTTTTTTACAGATAACGGTTTATTTATTTACGGTCAACACTAAACAGAAATCTAAAACTTAATTACCATTGTCTTAAAATTTAAAAATTAATTAAAAAAAGACCATTCCGAACGAAAAATGTATTACTACAAGACACAAACAAGGCTTGAAAAGAAATCTAGAGACTTTCACTAACGTGGTTAAAGTGTTTTTAAGATCAGTATTTTTTTTTACGTCTGACGGCTAAATTTTTGGCTGTTCACAGTTATCGGTTAACCCCATTCACACCGTCATAAAAGCCGATGCAAAACACAGACAATACAAGAGAGTAGGCGCGCGCGAAAGCCACGCACGAGAAAGCGTGCTACCAGGCTAAGCCGTTACTTATGAACTGGATGTTAAGACCAAAGTAGGAGATTGCTATTACGACTACCAGTGACCAAAGTTTGTGATGAAGCATTACACAGAGATGGAGAGAGATAGAGACACTTACCAATATGAGGTAACAGCTCGCGTAAAAGGTTTCTCTTTTGGTATCCCTACAAACAGAAATAAATTCCACTTAAAATAGATATTTGAAAGGGTAAAAGAGATATGAAAGTACAAAGGAAAATAGCGTAACGATAATCAAGACACAAACTTGAAATTAACGCGTCATAAAATTTATAGCTGATACGACCCAAATTCAACATTAATTTTCAACAACAACAACAAAAAAACTCGTATTGATGGGAATGTTGTTATTGCCATTACCAGTACAGACGGATTCCAACTGGAGCTCTTATCCTGAGGTCCAACCGATCTGAAAAGAAAACGCCCATTACGGGCAAGCAATTAAAATTCTCGACGCAACCTCCTTTTGTTTTAAACATAACGTTTGAATATCTTATATATAACAAATCATAATGAGGCGGTAAATCAGTAGTAGCGGAGCTCCGGCGGCCCGAAGGACCGCTAAGCGGGTTCATGTCAGGTGAACTTGTTTAAAACAGGGCCGGTTTGTTCACTACCTGTGGGGTGGTCCAAGCAGCTCCTCACAGACTTCCCTTAATCGTGATTCAAAGCCTGAATAACACAAAAACCAAGAAAAGTACACATCACTGAAACGAAACAAGTCGCGATGTTGAACGAGCTGGAAGACAAGGAGAGACGCCACACATATAAAATCAGTCATGTCATTGACGGGACCAGTAAGACAAGTCCAATGCAGCTGAAAACTAGCCCAAAGATCTTGAAGTAAATAAAAAGGAAATGGCAGAATGTAATATGTAAAATAGAAAGAGTCACTACTAACCTGCTTGAGAAAGGTACCGCACGTACGTTGTCAGCCAGAAGTAGTATTCTTTACCAGACCCCAGTGCAACACAGGACGACAACTGATTCTAAAGAACGAAAGAAGAAAGGTTAACTGGAATGACTGGCCTACACAAGAGTCTCTTCGCGCTTCTCTTCAGCTATCACTTTTAGCTTCAATCAAGCAACAGGAAACCAAAACTTAACCATAAACCGCAGCTTGTAAGCCCCCCCCCCTCCTCCCCCTGCTGATAAGTCCACTCCTGTTAGAGGGGGGACCTCTGCCTGTGAACAAAAAAACCATTCCATTACCCCTCCCCATTTGGTTTCAAAGGAAATGTTTTAAAGCTTAACTAAAACCCAGTAACTGGAAAAAAAGTAGTGCGATCAATACTGCCGTTCATTTTTATTCCGCTTAAAACACGTACCCCTAATACAAGCCCTTTGCTTTATTAGCTCTTCCAAAAACCCTTACAATGATGTATAAACCTTCCCAGGGCTTATCAGTGACAGTTTACGGTACCTTTGACATTGTCGCGTACGTTCTCAGATTCTTGAAGGACAAACTTTCTCAAAACAGCTATATATAAGGAATACTATGTTAGTACAAGAAGAAGCTTTTAACTCACCTCCAAGTGAACTGCCGTCGCAGACTGTTGCCTTCCTGGATTGGAACGGAACATTCTCGAGGACTGACGACCGAACCTGCAAAACACAACATGGTTCAAAAAGTAATCCACGCTGCAAAAACGAAGAAATACCTTTTTCGATTGCTACCATCTAGAATTCTCAAGGGAAACGGAAAGATCAAGGCCCCGTGCACTCTAAGCCGAAGAAATTTGAAAACGCACCAATCACCGGTCACTTTGGATTTGTGTTTGAGGAAAACTGGGGCAAGGAAATCACGTGATTATCGTGACGCCATCGTTTTCGAAAAGCACCGTTTTCAAAATGTTTTTCGTCCACACTAAAACGAAAAGCGGACGTTTTCAAATCCCTCCGCTTTGAAGAGCGTTTTCGAAAAGATCTGTTTTCGTGACGGATAAGTGTGGACGGCAGAAAACGCAGAAATAAACCTGCGTTTCTAAATATCTCAGCATAGTGTGGACAAGACCTAAAGAGATGACCTTTTCGCTTGCCACGCAAGTAGTTTGCAGTCGGTCGAGGTTGTTATTCAACGTTACGATGAGAAGTCTGAACGTGAGATTTACTGACCTGGAATTCTGCCCTTGGAGCTGGGCAAGAGGTCCGTTGGCCTGCAGAGGATCTTGCGATGGTGCTACGGACTGATGGTCGGCGTTGATTGCCAAGAGGTCGTCAGCATAGATCAGCTGTACCCTGCAAGGAATGTATTGAACTAAATTAAAGGAGCTAGTCACGGTTTGCGCATCTTGAAAAGATGAGCGAAAAAAACTGAAAAACCATATCGTTTGGGGCCGCACATACCTTTATAGCCCATATAAGGGAGTACCCCCCGGGTTCAACCTAAACTTTTCAAGTTCTTCGTTTGTAATCCGTGTTAATCTTCTCCATCCTTAACCATCCTTGTTCCTTTATGGTTTATTATTATCTCTTTGGTGTTTTTCTATCTTGGTAAAGTATTACTTTCAGGTTTTCTTCAATTTAAAGGTAATTTTGTACGTGACCAAAACTCAAAACGCTTTGACTGAGCTGCTTAGCCCTTAACAGTACTTAGCAGCAAGCCTCATACTCAATTCAACAAGCTTGTGAGGAGCTCACACTCGCGTTCAAGATGGCCATAAACAATATACTTCAGTCAAAGTAACACTTTTCAATCTCACTTTTTTCGCGTTACTGAAAACCTTTTAGTCATAATGTGTTCCTCACCAGGCCCCAACGGATGTGTCGAAGGAGTACGAAGCGTGATTGGACAACGTGATGATGGGAAACCCTCGTTCTGATATCGAGGCTCGGGTGATGGTGATATCAGGACCTGTCGAAACAGAAAGCACGAAAATCAGTTTACAAGCAAAAACAAAATTTGCTGACAGTATCACTAATCTTTTGATTTAACTTCAATTACCGAGAGAAAAAAAGAATTAGACTTGCAGAAGTTCTGGTGATCAATATACAAGTGTTCTCATAAAAAAGAATAGTTTTATATAGTTAGAACTTACCTGATAAGAGTGGAAGAACTGGTTCGTTTTTTAGCACAGCAGCGACCCTCTTCGTGTCCCTAGTCAACGTTATTTTCATTAACATTTAGCGTCTTGCAAACAAGTCTAGCATATGAACGACGACACAAAACACAAAAAATAACAAACATTTTGGAGTTTTCGAAATGCTAACGAAAACGGTCATCTGATATTTGCTGAAAACTGCAATAAATAATGCAAGAAAATTTCCGAGAGAAGAAAAGGATTTACAAAGAGATCCTCATGTAATACTCACCAAACGAACACCCCTCCAGAGGAGGTGACGACCATGACGTAATGACGACTGCACTGCAGAATGGAGGCTGGCGAGTCTAGCACCATGGATGGAAGGATTCTGCACAAAACACAGATATGAAAGTGATCGTTATAAACCAGACACGTCCCTCGGATAACACGACTTGAAAACTACAATCTTCAAGTGGACAACAAGTTTATCATCGATTTCAAATATCTCCAGAATGGATTCTATTCCAATCAGAAATTACTTTTGTTTGTTGCTGTGAGGACTCGTGGACGACTCGATTAATTGAAACAACAGACTCGATAGATTGTTTATGTACGCATTTTTGCATTAGCTTAACCTCTGAAAATATAATATGAGGCAATTTATATTCCCTGTGGCATGACCTTTTGTAGGCCATCACCTCCAGCAAGGTACAACTTGGGCTTAAATTTGAAGAGGTACTTTGTTGTAAGAAAGGTTAGTCTGATTTTCGATGCGTACTTTTTCAAAACAGGAGTGTAAGAAAACAGGAGATGATCACACTTACTTTCTCCCAGTGGATGAGAACATGTCGATACTTCTGTTCTCACAAGCCACACAGATCACTTGCCTTCAAAATAAAACAAAACGGCTAAAAATGTTAACAACATAGCACACATTAAACCATGGACGGGTACCAACACGCTGACTATTAATTTAGATATTGTACATAGCTAATTAAAACTACATCATCACTACGCCGGGATTTTGAAGCCGAGGGCACTCCTCCACAAAAAAGGACGGGTGCTAGTCGTAGCTTTTAGTGGTTAAAAAAGCGACTCAAGAGGTCCAAAGCGAGAGACTTTTCGGTGCCTTTTAGGGTATTCAGCCGAAACATTTTTGGCGAGATACACTGTATGTTGTTGTTTTAGAATTGTTAAGGGGTGAAAAAAACAATCAAGCCCCGCTCACCAAACAAGATCTTGAAACCTCTTAGAAGCTCTTTTCAAAATTGCCGACGAGTACTCCCGTCCTTTTACACAAGGGAGTCCGGCTACCCGGCCGTAATCACGAAAAGCCAACTGCACGTCAAAGCCACTCACCGATTACCAGCCAAGGCTATACCAGGGCTCATTATGACGGTCTCCCACAAAGGCTTGCCAGCGGTACCGCATTTCAAGACATGCACTCTGGGTCCTAAAAGAATCAGTGCAAATACATAAAGCAAGACTGATAACGGCGGCTCATACAGTATTCATTGTTCAAAATGATGATGACATAATATTAAACGTGCCTGCTCTTACTTAGAACTTCGCTTTATCGCTGGCTGATCGTCTATCACTAAAACAAGCAACAATTTTCTTACACCTGAGCTGACAGACTTGGCAAACGGTCGGTGTACTGATTGAGAGTTTGACCCACGCCACTTTTGTTTTGTTTTGCTTTTGGGCAAGACACGCTGCCACACTTGATGCTGTAGAAACCCAGCTAAAATAACAAGGATATCGATAAACTGGCTTCCTTGGTTGAATGCACGCAAATACTTTACCTTGACTTGCCAAGTTGTTATCTAAGTCGAGAGTAAGAGCAGATTCGCCTCCAGAACCTTTGATCTGCAGCAACGATTAAAAAAGAAAAATAATGAGCACGAAGAGATGTTGCAAATAATTACTGAGGTGCTACCAGTGGATACGGGGAATTTAGGTTAAAAGAGTTACCGTTAACTTTAAAAGGGATACAGAGTATCTGGGGGAAAAATTAATGGGACATTTAGATAACATAAAATGAACTATCGAGAAGGAAAATCGTTGACTTTTGAAATTGGAGTTAACAGAATACAGGGTATTGATTCTCAGCCGCGGGCGGGAGGGGGAGGGGTCATTTCATTGTCGAACTACATGAAGATGTTGTGCCTTTAGACAGTAATCCAGTTACCTGCATTGTAAGGCTTTTCTGTGGAGTGGGGTAAGGAATGGCGACAGAGTGCCTCAGGTGCAAAGAAGCATCAACACTTTCCTCTTGGTCCGTGCGATCATCTCGCTGTTTGGACTGTAAATAAACAAGAGTGATGAATGTCCGATTTCTCTTTCGCAGGAACAATACAATGGCAACCATTCAGGTGATGAGAATAAAGATAATCATCCAAAAGGACGGGGATACCGCTTTTATGTATCAATTAACTCTCCAAACCAATCTAACTATGGAAATAATAAGGAGAATTCGCATTTTGAGCTTTCCAATTATTTTCATCATACATAGTGGTGAAGGCACAAGCCTGATTGTTCAGCTTCCCCCGGCTCAACAGCTTCATAGAAAATTTTGCATTCGACGTGTGAACTTTTCTTTCAACACAACCAGCGTTGTATTAAAATGTCCCATCGTTCAGCCGAAGCCGAAGTCTACAGTCTATCGAGAAAATGTTTAGTTAAAATTTATGGAAAAACATCGCACAACGTGAACCTTTCTATGAAACATCCGTTCCTTCTTTACTAAGCTGTTCTACGAGCTACAAGATTGTACGTCATAACTTACTGTACTCGAGCCACTGGAACCCTTTGAGCCTGCAAAACAACGAGTAAAAATGAATAATTATGACAACATTTACATCAGTTTACATTTGGATTCTCGCAGAGTCACCCAGTGACATGAGTGCAAGTTTAAATTAACAAAATTCAGATACAAAAATAAATAGGGAAAACTCAAATAAAATGAATAAAATGACAGCAAATAAAAATATTCTAAGAGCTCAACAAGACACTGCAACTCAAATTGGAAAGAACTTGAATAATCTTCCAACGACCTAGAACAAAAACGTGCAACCGCTTTATACTCCACGAAAAGAGAGTGCTCTCAACGGGATGCGTTGCATGGAACCCATCAGACTAACAGGGATAACCAAATATAATTTTTATTTAAAACACTAAATTTGATTCCAGGAATACAAACCAGAAGAGCTGCCATCTTTCCTTGCTCTTTTACTGTGTGATGTTGCAGGTGCGTCCGCTTTCCTTTTCACGGCAATGGTGGTAGCAGTGGTACTTGCAGCTGTCACTGATGCAGTTGTTGTCGTTGTGGAAGCAGATTTTGTTGCCGTGATGGGCTTCATGGTCGCGGAGACGGTTTTTACGGGCAGAATCTCGACTTTTTCTGGAGTTTTAGCTTTAGATCTTAAGACAGAATACAGTAATTATTAGTGTGACATCGTTCCGCTACACAGGTCAGTAAGAAATTTCGTATTTACTAACGCTGCAGAGAGACTAATTTTTTCGTGGTACACCGTGGATTGCATGGTTCGCGTGGCTAGGATTCTACTTGAAATCAACCAGGACAAAACTTCATGTAAAGTCATAAAGCTTACATTGCAAGTTTTTTACGTATATTCGCTTCATGACACAATGCTGAAGGTACATAACTATATAAGTTGTTCTGTACTACATGAATTTAAATTACTACAGTTGGGGCTTTGTAAACACTAGTACGCTGTACAGTACGCCAGCCCTGCAGACGGAAATTACCCTGTAGATAACCGCTAGTAGCGGGCGGTATGTCGGCGTCTGAGACGCACGTTTAGTAAGCTAATGCAACACAGAGAATAGTGAGCCACACATGATTGTACAACTGCTGTTCAATAAATACATGGAACAGAAGTAAACAGTTTAATCCTCCTTACTTGCTTGTGAATCCAGTGGTCGCATTTTCCCCAATTCTAGAATCCAGAGCCACCAAAGTCTAGATGACAGTAAGTAAAACATCAACAAGCTTTTCCTAACCTTGTTAGATAAGGAAGTATTGGGAGAGCATCACTTTTACTGAAGTATACTATTAAAATTTTTTATTGAACTTCGGGTGATACGTGTACCTTTGAGACGCTCATCACTCTTGGGAAAATCAAATTCTGTATACAACTGTCATAAGCGGGTCATTTTAAATTAATACAAAGTTACAGTACTTCCAAGAACATGTTAACTTGGCTGAAAAAAATCTCTAGCATTTTCCAAGATGCGAGTTTTGATGGGTCATTATAACTGCTCTTTATCAGTTGATGCTACAATCATGGTATCAAAAAACTGCCCAATCATTGGTGAACACATTATCATTTTCGTGACACCATATGTTACCATAGCAAAAGTATGAGCTGTTTAAACACACTATTTCCAGCTTTAAGTACTTATTTTTCAAATCCCTTTCTATTATCGAATTTTGAAAACTTTTGGCGAAGTTAAAAAGCTATGTATGTACAAGGGGTGCAGAACTGTCTGAACCCCATCATCAACTGTGAAAGAATGGTTGTATCTACGTCTTGGAAAGAGCTGAAAACTGTTTTGAGCCACCTTAAATTCGCCCAGAAATGCGGTATTTGGCTTACACAGTGTAATCTTCCCCACGGAGATTCCTGATTGAAAGACAAGTCTTACCTGACTCGTGGTTGGAATGGCACAAGACGTCTGAGATGTACTGCTAAGGTTCGAGTTCCCCGGGGGCGAGATGGCCGCTGACGAGCCTCCAAATGGAAGCGGCGAATCACTGTAGAACGGATCCAAAAAAAAAATTAATTACTTGATTAATTTGTCGTCCATTTATAACATGAAGAAGATTTAGCTTAAGTCACGGTTTGCGCATCTTGAAAAGTTCAGCCTAAATTATTTAAGTACCTGGTTTGTAATCTGTGTTAATCTTCTCCATCCTTGTTCCTTTATGGTTTATTATTATCTCTTTGGCGCTTTTCTATCTAAGTAAGCTATTATTTTCAGGCTTACTTCGATTTAAAAGAAATTTTGTACTTGGCCAAAATAACTTCAGTAACTTCAAGTAAGAACCACTTAGAGTATGCAGCGACTGAGTATGAAGTTGAATTTATAAGGCTGACTTCTCCTTGGGTGAAATGAAGGAGAGAATTGCTCTGAATACAAGACTATGGAACACTCGCTGCAACAGCAATCCAAGGTTGAAACAGGAAGAGACACAACACACCTAACTTCCATGGTTGAAACCAAAAGTGGAGTGATACGGCGGCGGCCATCTTTTGTCCTTGTTTCCACTTGTTTCTCCTTGACATTCTTCATGAAAGGAAAATGCTAAGGTCAGAGGCAAAGTTCGTGCGAACGTATTTCACCTTAAAACACTCTTCAGTCAGTTCACGCGAAAATCCAACGCACAACTGAACAGGAACGGAATAAAAATCTACAATGTTAGTAGAATTAGTAGTCCTTAATATAGACCTTTGTTGTTTTCACTCCCAAAACGGGGCTACTACTTGGTGTAGAAGACACAGTTGACGTGAAACAAAAGGGAACAAAAGAACAAAAGAACGAGAAAGACAGTAAAAACAATAGGTTCGTGAGGCGGTGTTCTATTGCGACGGAGCCCAAAACGGTTAAACCACGTCTAGGATGCATAATGGGCTGAGATGAAGTTATTCAAGGCGTACTTGAAGTAACAGAACTTTTTTTCATTTCAGAATGTACTACTGTCGTTATAAGAAAAGTGTTTCCATCCTTGCTTCTGGTGGATCCTTGAACACCTCCCATCTTTTCCACCACCCTATCCCCTCCCCTCCATCTCACCCCAAGCAACAGCAAAAGTTGCCTGTGGCGTGACCAGAGAGGGAGTAACGGTGCCTGTTTGACTTGCCCTGATGCTAGTGCATGGAAACATAGTAGTAGTGAAAAGTAACCTTAACACTTTTACTGTTCATAAACGTACATACACAAGTTTGAAACACTTACAACAGGATCTGCTGGGCTTTTTGTGACAGGACTGGTTAAGCAATATGTAGGACTTTTACTGGGAGTACTTCCTGAAACACAGAATGTACATTGTATATCAACATCTAATTTCCCTTAACCATAGCAATACAATTCCTGGCAAGCAGGTTATGAGAATATAGAAAAACAGCAATTTACAAAATGCTTTGATTTCATTTATGGTAGGGGAGATTTTTTCCAGGAAACATTTTAGATTTATTGTCGGTGCACTCATAGTTTTGAGAGTATTTAGATTAGTGGGTATTTACAGATATTAAGATTCCCAGAAGTTGAGTTCTCTTACAAGCATTGGAAATCAGAGCACATAACAGTCATCAAGAAGGTAGAAAATTTCATGGCTTCAATTGAAGGACTGCTTACAATGCAAAACATTGCAGATTTGATAGTATCTCAACTTTGCGTAAGTTTAGATCTAAGATTCAAAATTTCCGCAGATGCAACCAAAGCAGGAGTTTTGCGCCAAACTTTTTGTGTGACCCTGTGTACAGTGATAATACCTGATTGCATCATCACAACATTTTTATAATATTAGTTTGTGTCTCTTAGGAATTTTTGCCATTTATACCTGCTCACCATTTTATTCATCATTGAATTGATGTCATTAAAAAAATTTTAATTTTTTTTCAACTTTTAACCACATGGTTTTGAGATTCGAGTTTGAGTTTGATGTTTTTAACTATTAATTTTTTGCACAATGTTTTAAGTAAAATTATATAGCAAACCTCTTCTGCTACATAAATCAAATCGGATCCCAACTTTTCCTCTTACTAGTGTAAACAAGATCATCTGTACAGTTATATTTAGACTACAAAGCAGTTGCCTTTCCTTCCTTATTCAGAAGACAAAAAACACCGTAAGCGTAATCGTCGCATGCAAAGTGCATGAGCCTTACATGCCAGACTTCCTTGTCATTTTTACACTTGCTCTAGACATTTCGTTCGAATACTGTCTGCATCAAGGGATTCTCAAAAATATGACTGTTTTGCAGTCTAAGTTGCACTGTCTTTCAGCTTGAGGCTAGACAGGGTTGACATGATACACCTACCATTCATTGTGGAGGAATCCTGTTTACCGGGTGTCCCAGACGGGATCAGTGGAGGTGGGGGTGCCGGAGGTTTGTTAGTGTTGGCTAGTGTCTGCTGTTTCATTACATGTCTCTGCTGTATCTTCAGCATCTCGGGATTTTCAATGATTGAACTGGCAAAGTTGGACTTGCTGCTACTAATGCTAACACCATAGACTTGCTTGTGAAACTTTTCCTGCACAGAGCAAGATTAAAAAGTGTAAGTTACTAGTAAGCTGATAACAGTGTCTACTACCTTTAGAGAAGGATACACTTTAACTGCCTTTATCAATTCAAGGAATTGTATTCATAAATTCTGATAAAACAAAGGCTGGACATACCTTTTCCTCCTCTGACATTGGCCTACCGACCTCCTCTGCCGTGAAATCTGCATATGCCACAGTTCCATCCCAGGAACAAATCAGCAGCTGAAATCCTGAATCACTCCTGCAAAAAATTAACAAACAAATAATAAAAAAGGTAGGGTAACATCAATACCTGGTGTGTTTCAATTGCTGCAATTCTTCCGTTTGACTCTGGCCTGTACATTAGACAAACAGATAATGTGTTTGTTATGAGGTATCTGTCTGACACTGGGTTAAATACACCATACATGTAAAAAGCCTTACCAGGATACATCCATGATTGAGTGATTAAACAAGTCATGCATGACAACCAGAGGCCTCTTGAGGGACGTTAACTGTTATGATAAACAACAAACAATCAATTATTACAATGCCACTATAATTACACAATGTGTGATATACTTTACTTTCAGAATTAATTTTTATGTATACAGTGTTGGGAGCAAACATGTCTAAGCATTAAACCCTTACAAAGTTTCCTAAAGGCCAAAAAGAATGTTACATTAAGTTGGCTCACAACCTGCTGAATCTAAAAGACAGGAGCAGTCCTTTCAATCAGGCCAGGCTTACATTTATTAAATCTTAGTGTATGTTTCTTGACTCAAAATTTGAACTTACCCATACTGAAAGCGATCTGTCCCTGCTTCCAATTGCACAACAAGAGTATTGCTGGAGACAAACAGAGCAAACAATACATGCATCAAGTAAGAAAGTCACTCTGGTAGTGACACATGCATTTTCATGTATTCTAAGGAGGCATTATTAAGAAAATCCAAGATTGGATTCCAAAATCAAAAAACGTTTATGTGTTTCTTTACTAAACAGATCACAGGCGGCCCAGACATTGAATACGATTAATACATCAACATCTGGGCCACCTGTGAACTGATTTTCCAGGATCCCTCAGATCATGATGCATTAAAGGAACTGAAGACTCCTTAATCAGAGCGGTTTGATACATGTATGTTTAAGTAAAGAAATGCAAAATCCATTTTGGAATCCAGTCTTGGATTTTCTTACTGAAACACACCCTCAGTACATAAAAGTTTGTAGCTTGACTCAAACGTTATTAATTACTTCCAGAGATGTTGAAGTTAAGCAAAGAAAGTCATGATCCAATGCCCAGCCATGTGGACACATACCTTAAGTCTGGGTGAGTCCTCGCCGATTTTCTTCACAAACAGCTTGGGGTTAAATCTCTGTTTAGAGGTACATGCAATTTTAGAAGCGTGCTCGATTCAATTACTACATGAGCAGTACATGTATATTATATAAACACTTGACTTTAAGAAAATGAGCTTCATCAAGTTCTTCTTCAAAAGAATTTGACACCATTATCTCTACAATGCTGATATTATTATTAAACTTTATGAGCCATTTGGCACTTTTGTCCTTGTTCTCCTTCTCCACCCTTACTTAAAATAAAATCTGAGCCTCCTTGCAGACAGGTAGCAAATGAAGAAAAAACCATAATGCAAAGGTTGTGTTTGTTTGCAAAATTATGTTTTTCTTGCCTTTATTTTATTTTGTCAATGTTCTGACCAAATTTCAATGTAAACTGTCGATTCTACATACCCAATTAAAGATGAGGGATTCTCTCAAAAAAACGATTGTGCGGTTTTTGCCTTCTTAAGATACAATTATAAACATGTCACGCCTTCTCAAAGGGATATGTCAACTGAAAACGTCACCAACCAGTGCAAATGAGAACCCCTAACTGGAGCTTTGCAAGAAAGCGATAGTGTAAAGTCACATTTTAGACACAGACGTTTTAGGCTGGTGTCCAATAAATTTAATGTGGTCAAAACAGAAGGAAAATGATATGCAACAAAAAAAAAATAAAAGAGGAATAATTGCCGAGGCATGATTACCAGGAAGCAATCTTGATGGACATGAAATCTAAATTAAAAAATTAAGAAATCTAAAAAAAAATTAATTGAAAAAATTTGATATACAGACTGCAGGGTATCTGGATTGGGTAGTTTGCCAAGAGAAGGTTGCAGAGGAGTCCATGTCTTTGGAATTATGACACCTTGACAGTTTGGCAAAAACTCTGACAAAAGTACATGTACAACCTACAAAGGTTTGAAGTGACCTAATAATCACAGACTTTCTCTTATTATTCTTTGAGAATAGAATTACATCAAAAAAAAAAAAACTAAGAAACCTCACCACACATGTGACAGCTTTCCTGTGCCCAACAAAATCCATTTTCATTTTCCATCCATCCCTCTCAAGGATCTTTGCTACAGGACCTCCATTGTTCATAGCATGAGCTGACACAACATAATGGCCATCTGGGGACCAGCTAATGCGCAGGACATGGGTTGTGCCACTGCAATCAGCAAAGGGCTCGCTTACAGAACTCTCCTGCTGCCAATCAGATGTTCGCCACACCCTCAAGGTCTTGTCATCTGATTGAGAAGCAAGATATTTACCGACAGGGTCCCATGTGACACCTTTCACCATTCCACTGTGTCCCTTTAACACAGTTACAATATCTGAAAAAAAAATAGGAGTCGAGTTTTAAAAAAAGAGAATTGATAATCCAATCCTAACAATAATAACCCAAGCATACATGAAAAAACCAATGTATTACAGAATGGTGTGCATGCAAAATACAGCTTCCCTTCTGAAAGGGACATCACAATGTTGTAATGGACAGTACACGTAGAGACAAGGCCATGCTCTAAAAGCACCCAGGTGCACGTACAATACACTGTAGGTGACCAACTTGTCTTTGGATGACTGCAACGTACATGTGTTTGATTTCATATAAGCTAGCTAAAAGTGTTGGGCACCCACTGAGGATTTCATGGTTAGGAACCTATGGGCTCCTTGTAGTCTTTCTTAGATCATGACCTTGAGTGAAGAAATTAAATGTTGTAGGTTTCCCCCTTGAGCCACAGGATTTTGTCAGGTTACCCTCACTGGTAATTTACCACTGACAATGTAGTATCTGCTAGTACTCAGACTGAATGGGGAAACAACTCTGTTATACAACTTAGTGCACTGTCTTGAGCAAGCCAAGCTTGCATGTAAACCTTAGTTGCTTCAATCCAGAGCTCAGGCAGTCCCTACACATACATGTTTAGTGAAATCAAAATGAAATGATAATTACAAAATTTAATCATTTCTCTATCTCTAATTACATGTAAGCTATAACAAAGTTACAAACCTGGGAATCTTTGAGCATTCCATATTGTGATTGTGTTATCAACACTTCCTGATGCAAGGAAGCTGTCATCTGGCGACCACGCCATGTCCAACACATCTATAATATATTTATTAAAAAGTTTGCACATTATAGATGCCATGTAAGCAATCAATTTAATGAAAAATGAAACAAAACAAAGTTAAAAATCTACAATTGTGTAATCAAAAGAAGGATTCTGGTGCATTTCAGATTTATAAAAATTATAAAATGTGCGTGCGGTCACTGGCTTACCTCCTGTGTGACCTCGCAAAGTATAAACGCATCTCCATTGCTCAACATTCAATTTGCCACTATTTCCACCAAATGTTGCTGTTGGGCCCAAGTACCTAGTATCAAAAATTTGATAAAATTATAACTTAAAGTTATATCTAGTGTACAGTACATTTTTAATCTTCAGTTACAATTAAATTGAAAGCAATTCACATTGTTCCTTACACTTACCTTGCCATTTGCCAGATCATGATAAGTTTGTCATCTCCACCAGTCGCAAGATATTTGCCACCACAAGACCAACGAACACAGTTTACACAGGCTGAAAAATGGAATGATTTGAAAAAAAATAGCACAAAAAATTAATTATTTGCAGAATCAAGACTTGCTTATGAATAAACCATGTTAATGTTCCTGGTTGGCAACCACACAAACATCCAAGTACCTATAATTCCCATAATATGTGACTTCTTATGCACTAACACTCTTGACATTCCTAACAAATAGCCGTTTTGAAACAGAGAGCAATTCAAAGGCCGTTTATCAGCCATGTAAGAGGGAAGGGATACTGTTAAAACATTCAGCTGAGCCATCCGTTCACAGTCTTCTTGAGCTGTTCAGCTGTTTGATTTCACAAATTCTAAACATTTCTGCAGCCTTTCAGCTGATTAATTTTGAATGGTTTGTCGACCCATTCTTCATCCCTTAACTTGCCATGTGTTCAGCTGCATGAATAGATACCCAATAACTTATACAAACTGCACATTAAATGTAACAAGTGCAACTGCAAATTCAAGTACAAGTACAAGCAAGCAGATGATTGATTAGGAAATAACACTTACCAAGATGGTTGTCCATCTGACATAATAGCTTGGGAACATTTTCATTCATTTCATCTTCTTCATTTTGAACTGGTGCCATGTTCCAGATTGTAACCTTCCCTGAGTCATCTCCTATCACATATAATAATTATAAGAATATGCTTGTATTTTTTATTTTGAATTCTGAAATTCCATTTAAACCTGTATAATACTCAAAGTTTCAAATTATAAGACTGCTAATAGAAGCAAATTGAAATTACAAGGAGAGTTAAAGTAACGTATTTATGACAGCTAAAGATTAAAAAAATATTCATACTCACCTTGGCCACCAATAACAAATCGAGATCCATCAGGATGAATATCAATGGAAAAAAGTGGCCTTCCTGAGGAAACCGTTAACAGGCGCCTTTGTTAGCAGTTTGGTTAAATTACAAATCAAAATAATAATACCTTGCATAATTATTATACACAAAAAATAATCAAATAACAGCATGTGCACTGCACAGAATGAGTGCAATTGAACTGGACTTTTTTGTTCGTTATTAAGCAACTCTGTTTATATATGAATTACATTTCAACATTTGGGATTAATTGATGAAAAAGACTATTTTTTTAAAATTAAAGATCGAATTCACTGACAACTTCAAAGAAGGCCTACACGTACATGAAAGTCAAAATCTGGATAAGGCATTGAATTCTCGTCACAAAAAAGCATTTACATTAAAACTTGCTGCAGAATGCAGTTCATAGAAATGGCTTTGAAAACATGCACTGACTTTTATTCTACGAAAAAGTAATCTAAAAAACTTGCAGTAACGCATCCAAATGTACATTGTACATTGTAGCAACAACATCAAGCTTACATGTACATTGTATAAGCTTCATACACATGTAAAACTGTATAAATTGTCCTTCTTCTCGCCAGTGCAATATTACATCAACAAAACACAAAAAACTCAATTAACTGCTGGCATCTTACCTTCATGCGAAACCCAGCCTGGTTTTAGTATCCTCATGGTGACAAGAATCAAGCAAGAGTTTATAACGACTCTCAGACAAAGTTTCCAGCTCTGTCCGTCGCCATATTGGATAGTCTCATGGTTGATACTGCTGGGAGCATCGTTGGCGCATACTTGTACCCAGATTACCAGCTGCGGTGACAGCTGCGGTTATACCACAGCCGGACCCGGCATGACCTCATTGTCAAAGGATCGGAGTCTCTGTTCGTATGAAAATAGCGGCTCTCTCTTTTATTCACAGAGGAGAGAGGGGCAAGAGGGCAAGGAGGGAAGCTGTTAGCCTTCAATTTCGCAGCTCGAACGTCGTGCTTGTTCGTTCAGTTTATGCGTTATTCCCCGCGATAGACCCTTCCACGGTTTCTGACGCCATCTTGCTTGGGGCAAACGCACCAAAAATTGAAGTAAATGTATGGGAAAATATCAACGTTCGATGCCTGGTAAGTTGAGAGTGATTAACTTTCTGGGTGTCTTGGCTGCGCTACGACGAACAAATAACAGAAGCGGCTTTTTGGTCAAATTTCAAGAATATAGATGCGCTGTGTGAGGCAAAGAATTGCGGCTTTTAATTTTCACACGAGCGTCTCCAAATTTTCAGGCGAATAATGATTTTGCAGGCAAATGTATGAAAAAATGTAAACCCTAAATGTGGCTTTTCTAACGAGGCTATATCCCTCAAAGGCGACAAAATATTTTTTTTGCCCAGTATCTTTAGTTTTTAACCAACAGATAATTCAGAAATCCCATTTTCCGTGAGTTATTCAGTAGACATAAGATTCACCTTTCTCTCCATAAATTCAGTGCAATTTTTCCCGTATTTGCCCCAAAACAAGATGGTGCCAGAAACCGTGGAAGGGCCTCAGATTTCTACAGCAAACTGGGAGACTTCTCGTACATCTATATGAAAACGAGTATTAGTTAATCAATACCAATTTTTCACGTGCAAAGTTTATCACGTCGAGTCGTTTTGCTACAGAGACAGAAGGCAACTTGGTTTGCGGTTAATTTTGTTTTCATTTTTTCCTATTTAGTTCAGATTTCATTGGTAAGTCTGATCTGATCTTCTCGACGCCTTCGCGTTTCGTATGCTTATTTTTATACTAACTCATACATATTTAAATTACTAATCCCGCCAAATTAAGTTTGGTGCTTCCCAAAATAAGTCTTTTTAATACATATCAGTAGAATGACACAGCGACTACAGATAAGCCTGGTTAGTCCGAAATTATCAAAGTCCTTTTTATATAATTTCACGAAAATGACGTACAGGTCGAGAGGAAAACTGAATTCAAAGGGGAAAAAATTGTCATTGCAGAAGGAAGAAAGAAAAGAAAAGTGATAAAACGACTTCAAATAACAAGCACATTCAAGATCATGTTCTCTCGATGAAGATGCCTCAAGTGATAGAGTGGTGTTTCGGAGGTAGAATCTAAATTAATTGACAAATTTCATCGGCCCAGAAAGAAAAGAAGCTATTTTTATTCCTAAATTATTAGCCTGCGCAAACGAAAAAGCCTCCTCGTAGAAATTACAATGATGCAAATTGCGTTTCCATGTTTCAGTATTAAAATTTATAAAATTTACGCGGTTTTTTTTGCGTCGCGCACATGCACTTTAATTAATTTTCGGGAGTTTTTTTTCAATTCGTAAAACAAGCTATAATTACTTATGAACGCCGCTATGATGGTTTAAATATTTTATGATTATTTTCTTAATCTTTTAGTTTTTCTTCAATTGTGACTATATAAGGTCAACGATAGCAGGCAAACTACACATATTTTGGAGTTAGATAACAAGAAAAATGTAGAATTCAGCCTAAAACGTGTACTACTACATAGGAAAACACTACCGGTATTTGAGGAAGCCATCTGTTCTTTTAAGGGACAAAGCTTACAAAGTCAACTTTCATAATCGACTCGTCTTAATATTCCAGAATAATCCGACGTGGTAAATATGCCTTCTGATCGCAGAAGAATCTACATGGCGGCCACCATTATGAAATTATCAAAAAATTGTGACAGTAAGGTATAAAAGGAATGATTGACAGCTGATAGCATCCAAAATATCACACATTACTTCGTGACAAAATTTTTTTATATAGAAAAAAAGAAAATCAACTCCAGCCTAAATTAGCAGAAGCTTCCTTTTCATTGCATGGCCATGGGTGGTATGTTTTTTTTTCTTCTTCGTTTTTAATAAAAGTACCCCATATAGTGAAAGTTGCCCCGCCAGAAGCGAACCCGAATTCTGTAGCAAGAAGATTTACTACCTCTCCTCTTAACTCCAGTGCCCTAGTGCACGTTTTATTATAGTCCTTAGAGAGATAGCGAGACTGAAAAGTTCTTTCCCTTAATTAAAAAGAGGGCACAATGACTCCGGCCTGGAATTAATCGAAGAACTCTTGATCTCAATTCAAGTCTAACACACATAACTATTGGGCTATTTTGCCCCCTACTGAGTCTTAAACAAGCATATTTTCTGACAATTATATCCTGTGGGCTGTTTTAATCTATGTTTTAGTTCATGGTTTATTTCAGACATAATATATATTTTTGCGCATAGTGGATTTTAAAACAGCTCAAAGAAAATTAAAGGTTTAAACTGTAGAAATATGTATTGTAAAAAAAAATATGGCGTAGAAAATGCCATGCTTAAAAAAAGATGGCTTCGTGATTAGATCACTCAGGTGAACCTTCACATGTCGTCAGCTTAGAAATTAGCTCTCAGCCAAGTTAATATGTTAAATTACTGGTCATGTTATAAACAGTTTCGGAAGAACGTGTCCTGTTTTTTTGCTCTTTGACGGAGAGGGGAAAACTTAGAACAAAACACAACCACTACGGCTTAAATTCACTGATCGCTCACTATCATTCGGAGTCCATCCCCGCTGCACTGTCAAACCAGTAGGTCACAGTGCCTCCTGCTGTTTTACAGATGTATATATATCATTGTCATAATATATCCTTCTGGCTGAGTACAAATGTTAATGGAAACTAAAGCTTCGGCTAATGAAAAGAAAAACTCATGTGGGTGAAGAAACCGCAGAGAGGCCTACTTGAAAAAACTGATTAGCCAACAATGGCTTATATATTCGTGTTTAAATCGACACCTGTAGGTTTTTAAATTAATAGATATGCATATATTTTGTCACTAAGGGTCAATTAAACAGGCACTAATTTACCTTTAAAGAAGTATGTCAACATTCTTTTTAATAACGTCCTTTTGTCTCTGTTCGAGCAGGTGATGGCCATCGTGCCAATGCGCAGTTATCGCCTCGCTTTGTTAACCAGCTCGTCAAATACATAACACTCCTCGAAGCATCTCTGGTTGATCAGATCTTCTTTTTTAAGATGAAGCATCTTGTCATTATTTGTTTGGCAGTCTTCCTCGCTATGACAGTTGTTAATAGTCTACCTCACGCCATTAAACCACCAAATCGTTATACTGAAGAAGGTAAGTTTTGATCTTCGATTGCAAATATTGAGCTTGGAGGCCCACTCCCTCGGTTTCTTGACGAAGTCAAGCAGTGAGCCACTGCGCATCTTATGCACAATCTTTTCATATTAAGCAAATAACTATCAACTGCTATTTACCGTCAGTTTGTTGACCATTTAATCCGTTACTGTTTTTTCAGGGGAGAGCTTGGATCTAACGAAACGAGGTAACAACGAGAAGATAAATTATTGCTGTTATAATTTATTTCAGAGAGTTTTCGAGGCTATTTACAGCTGCCCTAAAGACAACCACTTAAGTGACATCTATAAGCTCCTTATCTTTCTCTGCTTTCAAGCCTTCTGCTATATGATTAATATATCAACTTCGCCCCGTCTACAGCTTGAATACTTTCATTTAACACTCAGTGCTTTAGGACAATTTATAACATGAATTGCGTTGATAAAACTATATACTATGTTCTTGGGCAAGAAATTCTTCTGACGGTTTTTTTGCAGTGTCTCTCTCTGCGACTCTACCGCCAAGAGTATCTGATTGGGAAAAAAAAAACGTTGAAACAATGGGGCAATATTAAAATGGTTTATAATTTTCTCCAGTTGGAGTATAGTCATATTAAGCTACAAAGCTTCGATAAAAGCTCTGAGGTGACTCGGCGCGTGTAATTAACAATTATTCCACAAGCGCGCGTTGAATATGAGTTGATAAATAGCTAACGAGGAGCCACGCGCTTTAATCATTTCATATGCAACAAGCGCGAGTGGAATAATTGTGTGTTTGAAAACGCCCCCAAAATATAGGAAATTAAACCAAAATAAAGAACCATATTTGTAAAGCGCCAATGAAAACTCTTAAATTGCATTATACATCCAGTATTAATAAGGGCTCATATGTTATGATGACCAAGCCATTGAACTCTTCAATGGCATTATCTAATGAGCCAGCTTATAATAATAATGTATTACTTATTTTGTGTAGGCTGTAGGGACCGCTATCCTAGGACGTGCAGGAAACCGAGATACAGCAGAATCTGCAACAACAGAGGCAATCCGAGCTTCGCTTTTGTTCGAACTCGTTGCCCAAAGACCTGCGGAATGTGCTACTAGGTATGTGAATACTGATAAGAACACTCGCTAATTACCAACCTCGTTCCCAGGGCTTTTCCCTTGAAGGTGGGTTAGGGTTACCCATCTTCAAGGGAAAAGCCCTGGGAACGAGGTTGGCTAATTACAGTAGGTTTTCAATGATAAAACCCCTCTCTCCCCTCCAAAAAAAAGTGTCAAAATGTTGTTGTCTTTAGTGGTCATGCGCTCAGCTACACCTGTCTACAATCTTGGACAAAATAAATGGAACATCTGGACCACCCCTCCCCCCCATTTCAATGATGCCAAAATGGCGCGTTTTTGCTCCTTCGCGCCTTCATCATTGCTTTGTGGGGGAAGGGGGTTAATTGTTCCTTTTTATTCTGTCCAAGAAATAAATGGAACATCTGGACTCCCCTCCCCCCCATTTCAATGATGCCAAAATGGCGCGTTTTTGCTCCTTCGTGTCTTCATCATTGCTTTGTGGGGGAAGGGGGTTAATTGTTCCTTTTTATTCTGTCCAAGATTGTAGTTCACAGGCATACCACTCAGTTGAACTGAAAGAAAACAATTACATCAACTAAACATAATAGGCGGGAATCAGAACTGTAGGATATCTACAAGCATGACCGAGGAGTTGAACTAGAAACAAGAAACAATTCCAGCTTAGTGCTTAGAGCGGGACTTGCACACACAACTTCCAGATTTCAAGTCCGGCTGGCCTGACCACTCGGCCACATGCACTTCCTCTAAACACTAATGTGGCCTTAACAAGAACTTTTTCAATAGATAAGTCTTCTAATTTCTCGGTTAACCATTACAATGCAATACAACTATCCAACGTGGATGCGAGGTAATTTCAAAACCAGAAAATATGCAAACTTCTTCAGTTAAACGAACTTGAGAAAAGCCGGTGTAGATTAATTCGAATTTAATAAAAGCTACTTAGTGATTAGGCACCGGCACAGAGATTCATGCAGTGTCTGTGATTGACTCATTTTAGAAGGAAAAACGTCGCGGGGATCTTTTCCGCCAGTATTTTTCTTCGTTCCCCCCCCCCCTCTACCTCCGACTCGATTAAAAAAATAACTGTTAGTAATCTGCCAGTATTATCATGCACGTCCTTTTATCAGCCATTTAAGAATACTTTTGTTTTATTTGTAGATGAATTCTGCCCATGTGAAGAGAGATAAAAAAATGTGAAGTCCAAACTTATATGATGCCCAATTTCGCTTCAAGAAAATTCTCATCGTTTGCACTACCATACATCATTACACTGGAAAAACTAAAGGCAATAAAAATAAACAATATGCAAATGAATTGTCTCCAGCTGTGCTTTAATATAAGTATAATGGTTGGCAAAGAGAGCTTTTCCAGGGCCCTCCCTGGATGGGGAGATTTCAACATCGCCCCGAGGTTTAACAGTTGACTTTGACCCAGACTTTTGTTTCACGGTCAATAGTGGTCTATTTGCAACGAACGCTGGAATTCAAAGGCAGAATTTGCTTTAAAAATTCGTCCTTTAGACCATAAAATCACAAAACTGGCTAAAAATGATAGTTTCAGCATTAATTTTGTAAGTTGCAGGGCGATGGAGCTGTGACAGTTCTTTTTTCAACTTTTAGCGAAGATTTGAAGCTAGTCTCCAAAGTGTCGCAGGTGGTGAAATTAGCTATTACATGTATGTCTCCGCAACGAGAGGCAACAGTATGAAAATCCGTTTGTAGCTATTTCAATGGACAAATGCAAACGCATGCCTGAGAACTCTAGACTGCAGTAGGTTTTAGGGTTTGAGTCACCACTCAGGGTTAAGGCTAGGTTAAATTAGGGTATACGTTCTAATCACAGAGAGGCTGGAGGGAAAGTAAAGGTTAGCGCTTGGGGTTAGGACTATTTAAAGTTAGGATCAGGGGGGGATTACTTTTTTGCGCATCGACTTTTCTCATGGGAATGGTCAAGGAAATGAGCAGAAATCCTCACCGCAGGCGTCTTTGAAAAAGTTAGTGTTAGCTTTTTGGGTAGTTTCAAAAAAAGCGATCATAACGTATAAATAAACTATTATTTATACGTTATGATCGCTTTTTTTGAATTTGAAAAAAACAAGTGATAAGAGTCTGTACGGCTCTCATATTGATAGTTGGTTATCTGATATCGATGGGACTATTTGTAAGTTAGATTGGAGTCGCACAGAATTGAAGGCACGATAGAGTGTTTCTGTCGAGGAACTATCGGATGATAGTTGCCCCGCGGAAATTTGATGTTCTTAAAACAAATATTTGCCCGAGAAGCGAAGCTTCGAGGGCAAATATG
>OMLO01000217.1_pt1 | contig 33170 bp, 16 predicted proteins | sample 1674811 | NCBI WGS metagenome assembly OMLO01 (sample SAMN06265003, study PRJEB25207) | coral metagenome | isolation source: Coral host | place: Mexico:La Bocana,Puerto Morelos, Mexico | collected 2008-11-13
ACCAAAACGGCTGAAAAACCATACCCTTTGGGGCCGCACATACCTATATGGCCCATATAAGGGAGTACCCCCCCCCCTCCGGTTCATGGTATACAATGAGAGAGTGTTGCATAACTAATTTACACTATACCATAGAAAATACAGTGGTCAACACAATCAATGCTACATATGCCCACAAGATGGGAGGAAACGTTAGATGCTTTCCTCTATTCTGACTGGCTGTACATTATTGTATTTTCCATGGCATGGTAAAATAAATACATAATTATACCTTTTTCTTGTATACAATGCAATCCAGGGTGCTTTCCTTGGTGACTTGTAAGGGAGTCATTTGCACTTCTCTTGCTAATGCATGGTCTGAAAGCCACTTATACCCTCCCTCTCTGAATTCTATTCCAACCAAGCTAACATCAAGAAGACTTGACGGTGCTGATGCCTCTAAAGAAAAAGTATTTAACCTATCTGAACAAAACTGGCCCTATCCCTCAAATTGAACAAAACTGAAGTTTTGGTAGATGTCAGTTACCTCACTAATTCACTGTATCTTTAATTATTACACCTCTTTTCAGGAAAAGTGGTGACCATACTAATGTCTAGTGTGTTCATCTCTGGCTAAAGAGGAATTTTTAGAGGTCCAGGTTCTAGCCCTGGCCATTATGTCACTGTGTTGTGTTTTTTGGCAAAACACATAACTCTCATGGTGCCTCATTCTATGCAGGTGTTTATCTAGGTACTAGCAAATGAAATGCTGAGAGTAACACTGCGATGGATTAGCATTCCATTCAAGAGAGAGTGGAAATTCTCATTTCATGTGAAGAAAACCAGAGAGGTGTGATGAGGCACTATGCTCTTGATTGCAGACTTCACCTAATACCTACTTTGCAAAAAGCTACATCAAGCAACATTAAATTATAATTACTAATATTTTAAAGGTAATTCAAAAAAAAAAATCAAGATTTATTCTATGGTGCATACTCCCAACTAGGCTAGCCTCTAAAGCTAGTTATTAAACAAATACCTGAGTCTGGTGAAGAATACGGCTTCTTGAAGCTTCTTAGCAGTGGAATGTGATAAACACCAAGGGTGTTGCCCAGCCTTACTTCTCTGACTTGGCCGCGAAAGGAAATGTTCTTGGTAACAAATTCTGCTGGAACATCAGACACTGCTTTGAACTGGCTGAACTAAATGGCAGAGCAGTCAACCTTGAGCATATTACTCCTAACCACATCCCAAGGAATAGTGGAACTCTCTATTTTGTTGCTAACTTTTTCACTGCATAGTAGAGTCATATTGATTTTCATAAATTTAACATGGCTCTGAACCACTTTGACACTGTGAACATAGAGACCTCTAACACTCAAAACTCTTTCTAGAAGGGAGTGAGTATTCCCCCTAGAGGACTATACCGGTACGCTCCACACAAAAGGGCTTTCTTTTTAAAGTGGTACTATGATCAAAATTTTACCCCTTAATTTTTTAAGTTAGATTATACAAAGCATATCAATAGAGCTATCATGGCCAATTTGCATCACAGATCTTTGAAACAACAATAATTATTATAAAATATGCATTCAACAAACCCAGGCTCATATCGGAGTGAGATGCTTACCACATAAGTTCTCCGCAAGATAAGTACAATTCCTGCTCCAGCCAAAATCCAGGACACATTCTATAGATGAAATATGATAAAGTCATTAAATAGCTTATAAATTAAGTTACCTAGACAATTAAATACCATAATCCTAATAAGTATTCCTAGTAAGTAATTTGCATGGACTTTCCTCTTTGTTTTTTTCTATCCTTTTTTTGACTAGCTTGGAAGTTCTATTTTTTTTTTTTTGGAAACTGTGCTAGTTGAGTCTGTAAGAGCTTAAAAAATTGCATTGCCAACTATGTTTGAGTAGTGATCTGTATTGACACAGGAGACAAACTCCATAGATGCGAAAGTTAGTAGGTATACAATCTCACCTTCTATTCTTCCCTCCTCCTGAAAATTTCTTGCCCCCTTTGTTCCAGGTTGGGTGGGTAGGTTCCCCTCCCTCCCCCCACCCCCTTCAATCATTCCCCACTGTTTGTCGGTCTCTATGGTTACAATTAAAGGCAGTAAATATTAACTTAAAAAGATATTACAAGGCAGTAAGATAAGACCAACAATAAAGTTATAAAACAATTTAGGCTTACATCACGATAAAATTGTCATGATTCGATCCATACCAACAAAATCCAACAACAAAATAAAAACTATCCTTTTATCTTACCCTGAATAATCTCAAATTATCGTCCACAAAATTTGTAAATCTTGTCAGAATATCACTATTATTATCATCTTTCTCCTCTTCTTCCATTTCTTTTATGTTATTTGGTGTAGCGCATCCGCCATGTTATCTTCTTCCGAGTCCTCCCGATCCTATCCCGATGACCATAAGAGAGTAACGACGATATGCTTTTTCCGAACTAGCCCAAATATGGTAAACATCGAGCATGTGCTTGCCATCCGATGACATCATAAGAAGAAATGTGACGTTGGAGGAACGTTAGAAGAGAAGATCCAAAATGGCCGTCAATCTGGGAAAGTCGGAGTACGGAGATGTAATAATTTCGTTAGAAAACTGTATTTTAGGCGAAAATCATTTAAAGAATACACCCTCAATTAAAGATGGCTTAGACAAAGAAGTAGAAATTGATTTGCGAATCGTAGGTTGCGAGTATATTCAAGTGGCGGGCATCTTGCTGAAACTTCCTCAGGTAAGTGCGTTTCAGATTTTGGACGTAAATTTTGCTTTTGTTTGAAATTTTGAGCTGAGTTGCTTTGCTTTGGAACCTTCAGGTAGCTATGGCTACAGCACAAGTGATATTTCAACGGTTTTACTACAGTAAGTCGCTCGTTAAGCACGATGTCGAGGTAAGGAACACTTTTCGTTCCTGTTGGTATGTTCTTGTAGGCTTAAACTTAAATGATATTTCCTTTTGACGAATTTAGACCTAAACTGCTCTCTGTGTTGTAACCGGATTAAAACCAACCCTTAAATTTTGTTTTCGGTTTTATCTAGTTCTTCTCCGAATTCACCTCAAACTTTGTTACTTTAGGCTGAAGTCTTCATGCACGTGTGTCAAAGATTTTAGCTTTGTTTCAATCCCAAATGTTCCCAAATTTTACCCACAATTTTTTGTTAGGTAAAAAGACTTTGTGTTGTTTTGTGTTAATTCTCGAACTAATTAACTAATCGCGGGATATCCATGCCGAACCTACTTTCTTCCAAACTTTGTATTGCAGATTTATTCCATGGCAAGTATATTTCTTGCTGCAAAAATCGAAGAAAGTCCAAGAAGAATTCGAGATGTGATTAATGTCTTTCATCACATAAAGCAGAGAAGGAATAGCAGGTAAATATCTGTACTTGTGTTTGCAGTGAAGTGAAAAGTGAAAGAGAATTTTGTCCAGAATTAAATCAAAGCAATTTTTAATAATTTGTTTATCAAGTTTTTCATTAAAAAAAACAGGGTGTCAATCTGTTTGGGTTAAGTTAAAATTCACAAAGAAAATGTGAAGATATTGCTTAGCTTTAAAATTTACTCAAAATTCTCACCTTTAAACCTTTATCAGTAAAGTTTGAAGTTCTGCCTTGTAGAATGGAAAGAAAACAATGTCTACTTTGCATACTATAGGAGAATCAACTAACTGATGGAGGAATTCCACGTTAAATTTCAGATGAAAAACCAATATCGCACTCAACGCTTTGCGATTTGTGCAATATCAGTTCTTCAAGTGAAATTTAACATGGAATTCACAAGTCAGCTTATGAATCCTTCTTGCATTATTCAATGTGTATTCAAGAAAAGCCATTCCAGTTGAAGACTTGCATTTCCATGCTGAATAGCTCTTGTAGGTAACCAATCAGGGTGCAATAATTCTCTGAGCTATGTAATTCTACACAAAAGAATCATAACATTGAATTCAACTAAAAAAGGTTTATTTTGGCATGGGGTGCATTGTGATGTTAAATAATATAAGTAATGAGCAAGAAGATTCTTGAAACACTGGTAATCTTGATAGCATGTAAATTTTACCTACTGGTGAGAAAAAAAGTCTTACTGAAACATCCTGGAAACTGTTAGTCTCTCTGTGGTACCATTTCTCTTTCCTTGTGAAATTGTTTGGTTTTTTAGAAACAAATTTGTTGCAGATATGTTTTTATAGATGCTGATCACATTAGTGACAGTAAACCTGTGTCACAGAATTTTGTCTGCCAGTACTGCAGTACAAGTAATATGTTTTGCAAAAACATGCTTAAAATAACAATAGGAAGGCAAATCACTCAGTGTGAATTTACAAGTAAGAAAGTTTATTATATGTAATGCATATCAGCTGAAAGAGAGTAACTTAGAGTGTTTCAACTATCATGCTAAAACATAACTTAGGAAATATTTGAACAACAGAAATACAGAAAAAAAGAGTTCTGTGCAGTTTTTAGAGGCAGGATTTTAGCCAGGGTTTGAAAAGTGGGGGCCGAAAATGTGCTATAGGGCCTGCTCAAATAAACAATTTGTAAGGCAACATGTGGAAAATAAGTAGATTTCTTTAAAAAGTCTGTCCGCAGGATGCCTGGACACCCTGCTAGCTAAAAGCCTGCTTAGTATTTTCATTTGTACTTAAAGACCTTTAAGAGTGAAGTTTTTCTTTTTTTTTTCTTAGTATGAGAATATTATGTATTAGTTTATGCATTTGTTTAACCCATTGATGCCTGAACGAAATTGCCCATGACCCACCCCTAATTCCCTGGCATTTATTGGAATATGTCAGAGAGAACGAACGAAAGCACAAAAATGAACCTTATGTGAAGTGATTGCAGACACAAGATCAGGTTTCAAGACATCGTTTATTTAAAGTTGAATAAATGGATGGGCCAAAATATTAAAAATATCGACAAAACAAACTTAATCTGATGTGTAAATCTGATAAGAAAACAAGAAATTATAGTTTTTTTTTACCACATGGCAAAATGTCCCACTAAAGCCAAGAAAATTGAAATGCAAAAATGAGTTAATTATTATTGGCTTCAAGGATGAAATGAAAACCAAACACAAAAGAATTTCCATTCTTATACTATAATGGCTAACATTTGAGGAAACATCAGAAAATAAAAGTGAAAGACACATGTTAAAATCAATCTGAAAGCAAGAAATATTGCAGCACTGCGAGAGAAAAATGAAAGTTGTAATAAAAAGCAAGCTAATTATTTTGAGATCAATTGTATTTCAACTATGTTAAATTAGTGGCCACTTAGTTCATTTCTTGACAGTTCTGTGGTAGCTGAATAAGCCCCCATAAAACAAACCTTGTGGAGGTCGCTGTAAATTAAATATCCAAAAATCCAGTGTGCATGTAACTCTGGGTGCCATGATTGCCAGGACTTTGAGTGCACAATTTCAGGAAAACCAGTCTTTTGAGGACCCCTATAGTTCTTTAAAAATATACTTGGAAATTCTATTCTGATTGGTTTATTTGTCCTCAAGAACGGTAGTACAAGGAGAGAACTAAAAAGTCTTCTTGGAGGGTAGGAAAGGCAGTTGTTCCCATGTGCTTTTTGGGGTGGTTATGTTCAGGATAGGAAATTGGGGAGTGGGTTTTTGTTTGAGTGTTAATGGGTGGGACAGGAGTCAATTGGTTAAAAAAATACTTCAAGTATGGTAATTTGTATAGGGTATTCATGGCAATATAAGAAGGGCCACCTTGGATTGTTGAAAACCAAGCAGCAAATGTACAAGCTGCAAAATTAACATAGGAAGCTTAAAAAACTTGGTGGATATCTATGCTGCAACATGCAATTGTAAAAGACTAATCTTGAAATATTAATTTGGAATTCAAATTGTCATGTACCATTGTTTTGTGTTTAGAGAGATTAATATGACGTTGTTGTACAAGTATTTCCTATTAAAATATTTCCTATCAAGGTTAAAGTAGTAACATTAGTGCATTTAATTGACTTGAATTTTTTCTCTCTTTCTCCGTGCTGTCAATGCTAACTCCAGCAGCCTCCTACCACTTCAACACCCAACGCACCAACCCTCCGTGTTGCTCTAAACCAGCTCCGACGGGTCTGGTGTTACCATGGCAACATTGGCCTGAAGTGGTGTTTCTCATATTGGTCAACGGTCTCCGTTAACTGAAGGCAAGCAGGGCTTATGTAAAAGTACCTAACATTAATTTTGTCTCATTGTTATAATGGTTTCCAAGTTTGGCGACCTTGAGGTTTTAAAAATTTCAGGTAATAAAACAGCATGTTTGACTTTCTATGCGATAGTTCACAGAAATGCTCCAGTATATACACTACTATATTGTAAGTTAAGAGGCCCTATGTGCCAACTTGGCGCCAGGGGACAAGTGAAGTGAAGATGTAAGTTAAAGTTTTTAGTTACATGTTGCGTTGATTTTCTTTATTTATAAAAGGTTGTTGAAACTCATCTTAATCATTGACTAGGATAAAACTTGTTGCTGTTTTAAAATGTTGTATTTAAAATTCTTGTGGTCAAACCTGATTTTTCTAGGAGTAAATATTATTAATGTATATATTTAAAAAGCTATTGTAAATTCCAGATGGGAGCAACAGAACTACATGTATTTTTTACAAAATAAATAATTTATCCCCTTGTTGCATCAAATGGTAGTCAACAGTATGTCCAGAACTGTATCTGTATATTGTGCAAGTTGTTGCTGTTCTCAGAGTACTCTGCAAAAAGACAAGCTTGTGATGTACTGGGTAATCTGGTTTATAACATCCTTGATGTGGTCAAGAAGGCACAAAGTACTGAGTGGAAACTTCCAAGCAAGGAAGCAAGCACTGTGTAAAGAACTCTGTTCTTTGAACTTGGGATGTCAAGCCTACTTAAGCTACAAATTGTATGGATCTCAAGATTTTATCTACTGACATACGTAAATGTCTGCTTGTAAAGCTGAGGTAAGGTGATGTTGATGTGTTTGTCATGGTAGTGTAGCAAACTAGGCATTGCTGAAAACTTGACGGATGTGATTTCTAACACAGTCAGTTTAAATTCAATCTGGGTGATTCCGTAGGGATGTAGCTGTTTCTACAGTGGTTTTGTGCCTGCAAGCTAATGACACCAGCTAGAAGAGTAACCTTGTTCCCAGCATCTCTTGCTACTCCCTCCCTTTGTTGTTGGGAAAAAGACCCTGGTTACGCAGAATCTAAGTGGTAAATAAATCTGTTGTGCTGGAGGGGTGGGAGACTTGGTTTTCAAAACCTCAGGTAGGCGGTGAAAACTAACTGCTCTATTGGGGTTTGAAGTTAAATTTTGCTGATGAAGAATGCTACACTATTTCTGCTGTCTACAAAACATAGAAGACTTTTGTGCCAAATGAAATACAACAGCCAAATGGAACACAAAATTTTGAAAGATTAAATATATGTTGAAACATCACATACTGAATAAAAGTGAAACCAGTGGATCAGTTTCTTGAATTGTTGTGTTGGAGGTAATTTATTTTCTTCTTTGTGCGGTATTTTGGCTTTAAATTGTATTTGTCACATGGCCCATTAGCCAAGTTGACTGGCATTTGATTTACAGCAATGCAAAATGGTTTGTTGACATAATCCTGCAGTTATATTTTATCTGCATCAGGTTTATGTAAATTTACATTTAGGCAGATGTTTAAACACGGTTCCTTGACATAGTCAAGAATTACAGCTTGCAAACTGGGAAATAAAACCTTGTTTTATATAGCGAACAAAATGCGTGAAGTTAATTCTATGAAACTACGAAACAGGTTTACTTCTATAGTAAATCAAAATCATAGTGATAATTCATTATGCTGGATACATAAAAATTTATTTCATTTTTCCTGTATGAAGTTTAGAATAGGAGTGAAGAATTTGATTAGGTGCATGGTTTAATGTAGAGACCAATATTCACCTTTCTTTAGCTTCAGTTGGGATCAACAAAAATTATTTGTTGACTCTGAAAAGTTTGTGTCACAAGTGGTTACATGACCAGCTGCAACCAGGGTCTTTCTCCCAATGACAAATGGAGACAGAGGAGAAAGAGCCTGGGAACAAGGTTGCTGAAAGAGAACTTGAAGGTAGCGGACAATTCAGATAAAATAAATACTTGAAGGTTCAGATGCCAGCGTCGGTTGGGCATGTTTAAGAGCAAGTGTCTTTTTAGCTGCATCCCTGGATTCTAAACATGATGAATCTGTTCTTGACGTATCTGCTAGGTTTTTAGAGCAGTAAGATTGCTTTTGAGTGCAGTTAACAACCTTGGTTTATTTCATGCAAATGTCTTGCATCCTGAGTGCATGTTCTTTTAATTCTTGGATTATCAACAAAGTTATTTCTAAATCTACTAATAATATTCTAATTATATGATAATAAGTATTTTTCATCTGAACTTGGCATGTATTTTCAAAATAATGAATACATACAAATGTTTGGTCTTTGCTCTTGACCAATCAGCACTGGCAAAAAGAAAATAGTATTTACTAGTAAAAAAGTGAGCATTTTTCACCAGTAGGTTCTACAGGTAATAGTATTGGGGGATAGTTGTACATGGCTAAAGTGGATAAAGCAAGCAGGTTGGTAGTGATGTATGAATTAAGTGCAGTGCATAATGAATTGAGAAGCTGTCATTTTGAGTGTCGATGCACTCTATAGGCTTGTCAAGCTGCAGTATAACTTGGTGGTTAATGGCAACTGGAAGATCATCAAATATACAATGAGTTATATATTTGAAAGGAATTGCAATGGAGTTTTTGCCCAGGTTGTAAAGTGCTACTCAGGATGTCAACAGGATATTGAACATGATAGAACTCCAAACATGATGTTATAGGCATGCCACAAGATAGAAGCTTCATTACATGATGCAAGGAAACAGTGTGGAAATGAGTCTAGATTTAAGTTCAGAAAAGACTACAGTGGAGCACAGGACATTTGGAAGAGTCTGTTAAATCTGTGCAAGAAGCATACAAGATTGAGTGTTCTGCATTTCATTTAATGAAAGTTTAGTTTTAATTTCCAAAGAAACCATGGAGATAAATGTACCAACCTTAAAACAAAAAAAAATCAGCCTTTGTAGAGTTGTTTTGTTGAAGTCTATAATATAATAATTATCATGATTACACTTCTTGTCATTGAATGAGCTTAATTAAGGATTGTGCCTCACAAATGACAGAGCCAAATGTGATTCAATCAGAGCACACAGACATCACCATAGCAACAGTGAAAACAACAACCACCAGGCACTGACTGGAAACACATGAGGAACTTGGCCAATTTAAACACACATGAGAAACAACAATACAGAAGGGTGGAGTGGGAGCTAAAGGCACACCACAAACCTGTTTGAAAGTTGAACCCAATTCCATTTGGAACCCCAAAGTGAAGGGAGCTGCCATCCAAAGCTGCAACATTGGCTTGAGGCTAATTAGGCCTGCATTAAGTATGCACCTATGAAAATAAAATCTTGTAATCACAAAGTACACCAATGGTTTCATAACTGATCACAAACTTTCATACATCAGTTCAGTTTTGGTGATCAGTCTCACTTGACACACTGTAATGACTAGTGACTAGCTTAGCGGAGGATTCTTCTCTATCACCCTCAACTCCTGCCTACACACAATTTCTGTAACAGCACCATCTGCTTCCTTCTCTTTTCAAGTCTATAGGGAAAATCCCAAATCAAGGAATCTCTTCACTTTACAAGCAAATGTTTGGTTCACTAAACAGCCATATTTGTAAAACCTTTGAGAACTTCACCTTAAATCTGAAGTTCAAGCAAGACTATCTTGCTCAATTAAAAATCCATGGCTGTCTCGCTGGGATGTTTACTAGTTTCCTTACTTTTATGGCTACAAAAATGGTGACAGTTTCTTTTTGTGGAGTAGTTCACCTCCTAATTATCATGACAATGTTTTGTCATCATCAGTTGTGTGTATGTCGATTTTCCACAAGTCATAAACCATAGTTTTTCATTCTGGTCTGTTACTGGATAGCAGTACTATTTTGCTTTCGTGTCTATGTGCATCTTGTTATGGCACTATAGTAAGAGTTGGTAATCTCATTCTTTTTTGGAGGATACTGTAAAATTCCATTGTTATAACCTTTCAACTGTTTTGTTAAGTCGTTGTCACTCTTAGAGGGGGCAGTGGAGTGCCCATTATGGGGAGGAATTATTGCCAAGATGTCCTCTGAAGATATTTTACAACTGAAAAATCTTGGATAGTTCTTCTGTTCCCAACATTTTTTGTTCTTGGAAACATCCACTTTGGGTGCTTTAACTGAAAAAAACAACAACAAACAATCAAATGCATACAAAAAGAGTTTTCTAATTCTTACTTGACAACACTAATGTAGGACAAAAATCTCCCTAGGTGTCCAGTTTTATCAGAAGGACTTTTGCTTTTAATTTTTTCAAGAAGGGTTGTCCTGTCGGAATGTTACAAACTGTTGTTGATGAATTTAGTCCAGAGCATTTTTGGGGTCCTTCATATGCATTTGAAAAGCATTTTACCACAATGTGTCCTTCCTCTTTTCAGCTTTTGATGTCGGTTGAGGAGTGCTCGTTGCATTTAATTTTCACTAATTTGCTACTTGCTGCTGAGAAATGCAAAAAAATTAACTGGTGTGGCTGAAAGTTGAAAGTGTGTACAGAGATGTCATGACATCACAGAGGCACCCCTCTTCTCGAAGCAGATGTGTAGGCCTCTCCATGCAATCAGTCGTGAGTAAAACCGAAATTGTTTATCGGTGGTTGACTGGTTGTGATCAACTGCATAGATACAAACCACTAGCTTATGACTAGCTCTATAAATGCAGCTTCAATTACTTCTGGCATACATGTAGAAATCATTTCCAGGGTCTCTCAGGAAATCGATATCCAAGGTGTGTGTGTGCCTTGTAAGTCCTTCAAATTGAAAACAAAAATTCAAGGCCTTGAAATTCTGAGAAAGGTGTCTTGGGTCATCAAAAATCTTGAAAGTTCTTGACTGTTTTCCTTTAGTGAAAGAACAAAACAAAGAAAACTTGAACAAATCTGACAGTGATCCTATGAACCTGAGCTTCTAGTCTCACATTCTAATAATATTTTTAATAGTGGATTGCATCCTGGAAAAATTGGAGTTGTCCTGGAAGGACCCAATGGCCCTGTCGTTTCAGAAGATGAACATTCACAAACCTGTGGTCTAAAAACAATTATGAGGAGCCCAAAGGTCCCTAGCCATGAAACCCTTGGTGCCCAGCACTTAGCTTATATGAAAAAAGTAAGTTTTCCAGTCTCCCAGAGACAAAATTTAGTTGCCTGTGGCATTTAAATCAATTTTAGTGTATAAATGGAGACCTGTCCATCTGCTGCATCTCATGGAAAGTGAAGGACTCATTAAAATAACCACAGACATGAATTCTACTACTTATTTCAAAAATGCCATACCAGGACTTGTATGGACCATGTCACCAGAATATTGGTGTTTTCATTTATCAGGACCATGATGAAAAATTGAATGCCAGCTAAGATGCAGCAGAGGAGTGTAGAAAGAGTGACATTTTTCCTTATCATTGACTCTGGATTCTTTAGTATAAACAAAAGCAGGATTTTGGCTATAACAAAATAACAGCTACATCACTACATGCCTGTAACACCTGGATAAGGACACCATATTGCACACAAGACACCATATTTACACAATTTTTGTGTAAATGTATTATTAAAAGTACTTATCATACTCGAGTTTTTTCAAAGTGCATTTGTAATCTTACATGCAGAGTAATGTAATGCAGGACAAAGGATGCCACTATATGTACTGTACCAAGTGTGCCTATGTTTGGACAACCATGTTGGCGCTTCAGCTGTTAATTCTCTTTGTTAGTGCTATCCATTTCAGAGATCACAAACATTTCATGTGTTTCTGTTAATTTTTCAAATTAGAGAATGAAATATGCTCTTGGAACCCAACCTAGAACCATGTGTTTCCACAGCTTTTTCTTGTTCTCCGGACAAACATTCTGAAGTTTTTTTTTGTATGAAACTAATGGAAATGAAAAGAATGTTTCCTATTTTTTGTACAAAACACCCCAAAAAAGGACAGGGATGTTTGCTTCATCAACCTGTATTAGTTCACCGTTTCTATCAAATTACATTAAATTGCACTTTCTCACAGATTTTTCCCCTATCCTCCAAATGTCTGTTCTTTTGTATGGATATCCTGATGGCACTGAACCTCCAATATTATTTGGCTCTTACCGTACTTTAGTTAATGCCTTGCTTTTAGTGTACATGGTTTCGTCAATTCTCATCATGCTTGTTTGCAAGGAAGGCTGCTTTGTCCCATGCTCCCGTCTTTATTGCAGTGTTATAACTTTTGGGACATTTGTACCAAAAAAAAAATCACTTATATTTTCAGTGAAATTCTTCAGTTTCCGTCTTCTTTGGTTAAAGGGCTGACACACTACTTAGACTTTCCATGCAACTTCTTCCTATGTGACTGCTGTGTATTAAATGCATGAGAAGGTATAAAATGGTTACTGATGCCATGCTCTGCTGAAAACAATACTATAATTCATTTTCTTTGTGTTTACTGGTTCTTCTGGGAGTCTTTAGAATCCTGTAATGTTAGTGGTTAAATATGTTTAGAAATGAAGAATATTTCCTTGTGGAGTTGATCTACAGTTGCTTACCAATGGCTCTCGATACTTTTGAACAAGGAAGGTGTTCAACATAATCAAACTGGCAGGTGATCTGAGTAGTCTGCTGAAAAGTTGGGCTTGAAGTTCAACTGGTTTGAAATAAAATGCTTTTAGGTGTTGATATGTTAGGATGAATTGAATTTGTAAGATGGCACTGTTGTTCACAGAAATCTGTTGACTGTTCGGTTTTTATAGAATATCAAGTACCTGTGATGGTCACGGGGAACCTGTTGTAAATACAACAGGTTGGGAGATTATATAGCTGCTGGTGTTCTTTTTCTGAGTTTTGCAAAAGCCTATGGGTTGTCAAATACTCTGATGATTTTATTGACAGTTTTAATCTGATCAAAAGGATCCTAGTCAGTCTCTGCCATTTTCAATGCTATCATCATCATGATATTGCATGGTGAAGTGAAATCTTTTTGCTTTTCTGTAAGTTGTGTTCCTGAAAGTATACTCAATTATCATCAGTGGTTTCGCAGTGATTTTTTTTGTTTTTGTTTGCTCTGAATAAAATATGGCCAAATTGTTGCATGTAAACAAAAACAAAGGTCTGACTGACTAGGGTCCTTAAAGTTTTTATTTTAGATTGAACTCTCTTCATGTTCAAGCTGAGTAAAATAAAGAAAGGATTTGTTTACATATGTGCCCCTTCCCTCTTCAACACAAAGATACTGTTTTTGTATTGTATTATACCTTATTATAAAGTACATGATTATGTGAGACACCCACCAGCGGTGAAACTGAATTGTGTAAAGTATCTCAAACTGGTTTATTCAAAGGAAGAGGCATTTTACTGTAGTGTCTGCAATTTCATTAGAGAAACTTAAAATCTAAAAATGTTCTACCGGCCATAATTTTCTAGAGAAACACAACATCAACTTTGGACTGTGAAGAGTATGAAGAATGTTATCATATGACTATCAGTTTGAAAGAAGGAATGGTTGTTAATGTCTAGCAAATTTGTATAGATTATTAAGAGATAGATAGATTAAATTATTGTTACTACTACTTGTAATAATTAAACATTTCTTTATTTAGGACATATATCTATGCCATGCTCAATAAATTATAATAATAAGGGATAAATATTTAAATGTTAAAATATGTTAACTATAAATAACAGTTATTTCAATATTGACACAACAGTTGATTAGTTCAAATGAAACAGTAAAATAGTGCAAATAATTTAATAGACTGTATTCACTATACTGGAGCATTTTTGTTGAACTTTTTCATACTGCTTGCTAATGGTCTTAGTACTGACTTTGTGGTCAGTTGACTCTGTAAGAGAATTGAGGCTGTCTGGGGCTAGCAAGACAACACAACTGTGTCGGAATTCAGTAACAGCATTTAGGTGGAAATGTCATGTTGCGTATAATGTTATTTCAGGACCATTCAGCCCATGGAATACATGGGTACTAGCTACTTTTCTCTGAAAAATCAAGTCATCAAGGCTGAAAGAAGGATTTTGAAGGTCAGTTGATACTTGATAATTAGATTATATAAAACTTCAGATTTCTACCATGTGATATCCTCTTCAAAAACCCAAGTGGCCGCCAGATTGTAAACAAGCACATACTACTGCGCTACTTGATATTACAACAAAGAGCGGTGCAGGCAATTAGAGTGACATGTGGTAGAGCACTAGTAGAGGTATACTAAAGAAAGATAGGTTAACGTCTTTGTTTCAATTGTTTCGGAAGGTTTCCATCAAAACATGGCTCTTTTCCTGCATGACATGATAGTACATTTTGTGCACAAAAAAGAATTCTACATGGCAAAAGCTTTTTCAAAACTTTCAAGCAAAACTTGTTATGGCCTTATTTCAAGTATCACCCACCATTAGTGATGTTTACTTTCTTTTGGCCTGCTGTTAGCTGTGCACTGTTCTTCTTTATTGCATGTTTCATTATTTAGTCTTGTTTGAACTTTTCTAAAAACTGCCGAAACTAGATCACACTCGCGGCTTTGTTATTTAGTGTTAAGTACTGGCTTTTTTTTCCTTTCAGGAACTTGGCTTTTGTGTTCACGTAAAGCACCCTCACAAGGTAAAGAATTATCTTGCTAGCAGTGATACACAGACATAGAAGTATTGTTTTTTTTTAATCCGTTGTTGTTTTGTTTTATTCCTGTTGTGTCTCTTATAGTAGTACTGGTAAGCTGTGTACGTGTTTTTCTTTCTCTCTGGCAAAATTGTAGCAAATGATGCATGACAGAAAAGGAGACTGAATTCATGAGGAACACAATTATTATGAGATTTAATTAGGAAAATTAAAACAAATTAGATATTTTCCATGATATAATTAGGTGCATTTAATCTGTATTGTTAATTCATTCTTGAATACAAGCAACTTCGAATACAGTTTTAATAATGGCATGGTAGTCTTGGATTAGGATTAATAAAATGTGTTTCAATAACAGGGCCCAAATCTTTGTTAATTGTATGTAGATAAACTTTTCTGTTGTGAAGTTTCCTTTTTGTTATTGTCTTGCTGTAACTTGCTTTGTTTTCATTTGTTTTTAGGTCATTATTATGTATCTTAATATTCTTGAAAGTCAAACAAACACACCACTGGCCCAGAAGGCCTGGTATGTACCACTGTTGCTTTGTTTACTATAACAAGGTGGCTTCACCATAATCACAAAGTGTAGAGTTTGTATGTGCTTTTTCTGAATTGAGATGATTGAAATTCTGCTCTCAGTGGTAAAAAATGTGACACACACTCCTGCATAAGGCAGAGTGACGATGTTTGATTATGGTATGGAAAGGGGATAAAATCTTTTGAATGGCCAACTTTTTCCAAACTTATTGGCCATTGTGAAATTAACATCTTTAATTTTTTTTTCAGGAATTACATGAATGACAGTTTTAGAACAAATATTTTTGTAAGGTACCCTCCTGAAACCATTGGCTGTGCTTGTATTTTTCTTTCTGCGAGGCAACTTGAGGTATGCACTCATAAATAGATTCCTAAAATTGATGTGTGATTATTATTTTAATGATATTAAGAGCGGTTATTTCTTGCTGTTATAACCAAAGTTTTAAGCTGCCTATTTTCATTAACCGATTAGGCACAAGAGAACTATTAGTTTAGATTTAAGCAGTATGAATTTGTAACAGTCAATTTATGGGTAACAGTTCATCAAGGAATCATACCACTTGCCTTTTTTGTTACCATGGTTCTGACTTGTCTTGAAACTCCTTTCTCTCTCTCTCAAATCTGCATCATTTTTTATCACTTTCTCTTTCTTTCTTGTCAGTCATGTTCCATTGGGTATCTCAAGTACCCTATGTTTTAGTTTCTCTGAATGTTGTCCTGAAAGATGGCTGTAAATAAATACACTTGGTTTTTTTTTCTAGATTAGTTTACCAACCAGACCACCCTGGTGGGAGCTATTTGGTGCTAAATTAGAAGAGCTTGAGGTATGTTTGTTGTTGCTATTGGTGGTGGTGGTGTTTTTAGATCTATAAAGTGAACTGCTCATCAAGTATTGTAGGAGTGTTAATAATTAATTGAAATGTTTTCATGGCAAAATCTGTCTTGATGGTGAGGATAGCTGATTAGGCACAAGTAAGACTATTAGCTCCAATTTTAACACTTAATTTGTAACAATCAAGTTATGGGTAAATCTTCATCAAGAAATCATATCACTGGCTTTATTTGTTACCATGGCATCATGGAATGTAAGGCTTCACAAGGGATAGGGTACAGGATATGGGGCCAATTATTTGTACAGCATTCACTTTTGTTCACAGCAACTTTGTTTGACATTTCTGTGACAGTGTTTGTTTTTGTTTTGCAGGAAATTAGTCTGACGCTTTTGAGTTTGTATACGAGACCAAAGGTAATTTTGTTTTCACATTTGATGGTAACCACAGTAAGTTAAGTGTTTTAAATTGTGTTCTCCATGTAATAAGTGGTAATTAAACTGCAAAACAAAACAGCGAGCAACATGGGTGGTATTCAAATCAAAGGTCTGGAGTGAGTGTAGAAATGGTTTTAAGGAGCTGTGCGCCTCCCCAATAGGGAAGACAAAACAACTTTTTTTGCAGTCTAACTGTGAATAGACCTTGTAATCAATACCACGGTCATTTTGAATCCAGTGTTTCAATTAATAGCTATTATGGGATGCTTCCAGGCAAATTAGCATGTATTTCCCCCCTTGGCTTCAGTAGTTTAAATCAGTATTTGGTGGTTTGAATAAGGACATTTTGTTTGCCACAGGCTAACTTGGATACCCTTCAGAAGGCGGTCAGTGAAATCCGCAATGAACTGGCTCAGAAGAAGAGTGAAAGTCAGGCAGATGGAGCCCCAGCAGCTAACAACTCAACCCCTAACTTGTCTCCTACTGAAGGTACAACAGCAGCAAGAGATGGCGCCAGGCAAGGTAAAGGGATATTGCAATTTGGCTTAGTTTGATTCCCCTCTCAATCTTGTAGAGAGGACTGCAATCAACTAATTGCCAGATGGTCGTATCGTAAACACCTCTATAGCTTTGAGGGTAATTGCCATTCATTGCTTTCACACCAAGAAAAAGTCGTGAAAATTCAACATGCAATAACTTAAATCTTGACAAAATTTTGAAAATTCTTACATAATGTCTATTTAACAATTCTGCAATAAATATAACTAAAAGGCGGTGGCAATTAGAAATGTTTCAGTGCTTTTCTTTAATAATACTGAAAAAGTCTCGATCATGCAAAGCTACACAGGGTTGTAGGTAGGTGAGGTCAGCATTCGAGCCAAGTGGTCCGTCAGACCGGTGGTTGTCTCCGGTGTTAGTAGGCTACGGCATGAAGCAGCTAGGAGTCTTTCTGCTCCCACCTGGATGGGATGCTAGTCCATTGCAGGCAGGGTTACCCCTAACATTAAATTCGGCAATATCCATTTATACACCTGGGTGGAGGGAGGCGCTGTTAGTAGTGTCTTGTCCAAATAAAACACATCAACTCGAACCCGGACCGCTTATCCGGAGGCCACCCTTAATCAAAATATTCCTCTAACATTCCAAATTTATTCTTATTTAATATTAATTTATTAATTTATTTTTTATTTGGTGGCTAGGTTTAGGTTCAAGGCCTTCTTCACCAAATAGAGTTTCTCCGTTGTCAGTTTCGAGTCTAACGGATGGCAAAAAGAAGAGTTCATCAAAGGTGGACGAGGACAAGAGGACGAGTCATAAAGAACGGTAAATATGTGTAGCCTGTGTTGTAAACACTCTCACACGTGAAGGCGTTTGCTGTGTGACTTCGTTTAGGGCACAAGTGGCGCAAGACTGTATAGTCTGGTCTGTGTCTAAGCTTTTTTGCTGTGTTGTCTCTAGGACAGACACCTGCCGAATTACTGTGCCAACCAGACAAAACTGCATTGTAAGAATTGTCCCCTGGCGAAATTGAGCTTAACGGACTAAGTCACTTAAGCTTTGGGGATAGATTGCATATTTTGATACTAATTAGGATTTTGGGTTGAAGTTGTTCTTTTTTAATCTCGCGTGCTTCGCTGTTTCCTTCTCAGTCCTATTTCCCGAGCAAGCCGGCGCAGCCGATCCCCTATCAATCGTCGTTCTCGGAGCCGTTCGGGAAGCCGCACACGCAGCCGAAGTCGAAGCCGATCAAAAAGTTACAGCTTATCGATTAGCCCTGACAACATTAGTAGAAGCGAATCGGAAAGCAGCGACGAAAGTCCAGACAAACAGAAGAGGAAGTATAAACGACGACGGAGCCCGGCCCGAGGAAGAGACGACGAAAAACGAACGCGACCTCGGAAATACGACGGCGACTACGTCCGAAAGAAGGCGAGATCCGATGGATTTAATAGACATCAACGAGAAAAGACGCGCGAACGAAGTAGGTCACCTCTCTCTGAGAGCCGCAGTCGATCGCGTAGTCGAAGTCCGACAAAGAGACCGCGCGGGAAATATGAACCAGGGCGAGAAAAGAAAAAGCGAGAAGACAGACATCGCGACAGAAATGGAGTGGACTACCGGACTTCAAGGAATAAAGGACGCGACCATCGGCATCGGAGATAACGCTCGTGTTATTTTGTATCTTGTGTATATAGACTTCCAGGATGGAAGAAGCTGTGTTAATAGCATTATCATGCCGAGAGACTGGCGCACGTCAGACTTGTTTGCATTTAGTACAAGTATTTCAGTAACGCTTCCTAATAATCTTGTTAGAAATGTTGTTTATTAAAAAAAGAATGGACGAAAAGCACTAACACTTCTGTGTATTGGTCATTATTTTCTTTTGTATACTATTTCTTTGTCTTTGTGAAGAAAATTCCCCAAAAATATCTTTAAATAATGATACGTGAACTTCGTCACTTAAAAATTGTTGAACAAAATATATATTGGAAAAGGAAATGAGGAGAGAACGTAATTGACCATTCTATGATTACAACCCAAAAGAAATTCATGTAGCTAAATATTTACGAAAGGAACATTATGGTAGTGGTGTCTCGCCGAGTTACTGCCGAATCTGCACTAAAGGGGAATTTAATGAATTCTTCACTGACCGAACGCGAAAAATCTAAGTAGCTAAGTACAATTTTTTGTCTCTATTATAATCCAAGCATATTTGGGTTCCATGCAGATCTCTGCGTTCTGACTGGTTCTTTGATGGAGTGCTGTCTTTGATAGTACGCCTTTCAAAATTCAAGGAAGAGAGGAAGAAATTGATTACGAAGACGAATCCGATAGGAAATCGAGCAATTCAATTTTTAATAGATAAAAGCCTTGCATTAGAATAATTTTAAGTATGACAGTCCTTTTTGTATTTTTTTTTGAGGTCCTATGCGCCAACTTGGCGCCAGAGGACAGGTGAAGGAAAGATACAAACAGTTGCCTGAAAAACACCAAAAACATGTTTTCAATGTTCAGATAAATTTTGCGAACACGGTAAAATTTCATCAGTTCCATTTCACCAATACTTTTAAGAATTTTTTACATAAATTCGAATATTTGTTTGACCTGGTGGTTCAATTAATTTCTTTTGATAAGTTAAAATAATCACAAAAGTTTGTAATGCGGTGGAAATAAGGTTTTATTTCCCTCTTTGAAACCGTTGGCTTGTTCAAAGCTGAATTCGTTTCAGTTTAAAGTACTTGCTGTAAAATAGTTTAAAAGCGTTTTTATGTGGCTCTGCTGGTATGTAAGTGTTCTGTGGGCACGCAAACAAAGAAATGATCTTACCAATGTCCGGCCAAGGGAAAGTATGAGCGTGTTCGTAATGTCCATGCAAGGATGTCCATGCAACATTTGAACGCATCAAAAATACATTTTGTAGTAACGACACCTCTCGCGCAAACCGTGAGGTCATAGTTGACGAATGACGCAACAAATACGTTACGCGAGAAAATTAGATTCAATTGCGCGCGCAAGCAATTGGCGGTGCGAGAAGGTATTCGGCCATATAAGTCTTCTGATTGGCAGTTGTGAATATTTTGGTGCAGTTGCGCGGAATATCTCCTGATTTATAGCTAACTCACTGGGTGGGTACCATGATACGCCGCGCGATATCACAGGATCGACAAATGTCAAATAGGGCAACCCTAAGACCTGGTATTATTGATATTGGGAATGGCCTCGGAAATAATTCACTTCAGTAACTTGCATTGAGTAAATAAATTTTGCTATTCTTCTCCTTTTCTTGAGGCTTCAAGCACAAACTGTAATTGTAAAGAACGGAAAAACGACTAGTTTTAAACAACTTCTATTTATTCATGTGGTCGCCTTGTTCAGAAGGTGCAGGGGTTGGCCCCGATCCTTTGCAACCGCCGAGACGATCGGATGCGTCTTTAACGGTTTTTCCACGATCCGACAAAAAAACATCCCGCAAAAAATTTTCTCTGGCAAAGTTTACTCCAGTGGCGAAATTATGCATACATTTGGCAGCATTATTTGGCTGTGTGACCGCGCGATGCGGTTCCAGTCAAAGACCCACTTTTCACCCTTGCTCACCACAAATAGTCTCCAGTAGCTCAGTGGTTAGACAGATTGCTAAGAATCTTAATTAAATCCCATGTGGAACTCGAATTTTCTTCCGTTCTAATTTCCTACAATCGCTAAGCTTAGTACCAAACTTTGAAAGCCAGTTGATTTCCCACAAAATTTCCCTGTAAACAATTCAGTGGCGCACGGAAAAAAGTGCGCGGTCAAGGGCTAGGCCCGACAACAATCATTTTGGCCCGAGATTCAACAAAATGGCGCCCCTCGACGGTAACAGAACATAAAGGTCGGCACACACCGGGGACTAGTCCCTGCAAGAAGTGCCGCAAAATCTAGTCGCGGGGACTAAAATCCCCTCCCCTAGTTCCCTCGTGTGTGCCGACCTTAATGTTTAGGGTGCGTGATCTAGATCGGGATCACTGACCCAAGATCATTCGGATCATGGTTCATCAAAGGAACCGATGAATCCACTCTGGTCACGGAGAAAAAGGGAAAAAGAAGGTAGACGGAAACCAAGTATTGAACCTGATACAGTTATTTTCGTAGTCCTGTTTTGGCGGCCATATTTCTTGTGAGGGGTGACTTTGAGTTCTGGTTTAGTTTGATACACCATGAGTGTTGTTCTGCGCTGCGGTGTTGTTCTGAAAGCAAATTCCTTGTTCCAGGGATTGATATCAATGTGATGTTGGCGTGCAATACGTTTCTGGTTGCCCTATCAAGTATCCAGCTAGTAAATTTGTAAGTTGACACTGAACAAAGGAGACGCAAGTGTTAAATTGAATCATTTTAGTTTATTGATCCCCAATGCGTGAAATAGTTAACGTTACCTTAACACGCTTCAACAGAGCTGTAGCACTCTTACTACAATTTTAAAATGCCAGTAACCGACCAGCTACCTCTTTCAAATTTACTTTTATTTGCGTCGATGTCGCCATTTTGTTTTCAAGGTCGTTTTGCGTTTGCAACAAAAAATAACTTTCCGAATTGAAACACGTTTAATTGGAACTTTAAGTTTTAATTTATCCTTTTTATTAGATTTGCGTATGGGGTGTCAGCAATTCCTCTCCGCCCCGCCCCCCCACTACCAAGTAGTGAGGATGAAAACAAAATGACGACATTGCACGGAACATGTCATTGCATATTGTTGTCCTTAATTTTTCCTTAAATTAATAGTTGTCATCGAATGACTTTTTCGACATTTTAAAGGCCTAATAATGTTAACCCAACATAAATGTTAATGCAGTTCGGCCCAGGACCAGCTGAGACAAGTATGAGGCTACGTTCATATTTGGTTCGCAAGCACGTGCTTGAGCCTAGATACGTGGTGTTGCCGGTGACTCCCCCCCCCCCGCTGCGCATATAGTGGTTTGATCGCTGATTCGTTCTTTTATGTAAACATTTACCATAGATGGTCTCAAACCAATATATGTCCTGAGACACCACGTAACTACCTGCTTGAGTTCGATTCTCGCTAGGCACTGATGTGCAGACACCGTTTTTTCCAAGTACTCACACCAGAACTCGGGCACACTGCCCGTGTCTGGCGACCTTGTACTCGCGCGCTAATGGTACTAGGCTACTTGAACTACCAATGTCTGAACGCAAAACTATTTATGCCGGTGCCCAGGCGCCAGTGCTCGGGTACCAAGTGTGAACACAGCCTAAGATACCTTGGGTACCAGAGGTAGGCTGAAACGGACAAAGCGAATGAGCACAAGAAAAGCCTGTGGTATCCAAGGTAAGTCTTTAAAGATACACATCTATAATTCACAGCCACGACAATTAAAACTCTATATACAAACACGGCAAAGAAATAATGTCGAAATCGAAAAATATATGTATTTGTTTTTCAGTTTAAATTAAAAAAAATATTTTTTTCAGATTAGATTAATTTCAACCTTTTACCCGAAACGAAAGACCGCCCGCTTGTTAATTCGAACCCTTAGCTAATTTTCAAGTTAAACCAAGCTTATCTTGACATGAAATAAAAATTATTGTAAACAATGCTGAACAAAGAGAAGCACAAGATCATTGGAAGCACAAGATCATTGGAAGCGCGTCAAATAAAACTTTCGATGTTGTTCTCTGTTCCCTTTTCAAGGCTTCACGTGTTTCGTCTTTTATGTTATACTGAGGCATGTTATGTATTTAACTATAACAAAAATAACCATGACACTTTGATTTGAAAGTGCTCCCCAGTCAATCTTATTTAGTATAAATCCACTAGCGTTCTATCACGAATGTCGTTCTCTGATTGGCTACGTTACTCACTGTTTATTTTGTTGTAGGTGCGCTTGTTAACAAAATGGCGACCGCTTCTTTGCGTTTTGAACTCTCTGTGAAGCGGATTTCGATAAGGTTTTAAACGACTAGTTGGTTTATACTAAACCAATTAGATTCATTCATATTCGATGTGATAGTTGACTCGGGCTGTGCCCTGATCAACTATCACGCGATAGAAATCTCGAGCTCATAATATAATTGTTAAAATAGTTTAATTGAAAAACTTTTGCGTCCGAGGATAACCAGTAACTCTTACATAACGTATTCAATAAAGTTCATTAATTCAAACTGAACAATAACAATGGAAAAATAATATTCAACCCTAGAAATTGCTTCGCTACTCTGGGTAGTCAAAGGCCAAAACATTTACAAATAAGAGTATATTTACGGCAAATTAGCCTGAAATTTGAATAGTTTCCTGAAACTTTTCTCATAATTTAAAACTGAACTTAATATTTAAGAACGTAATACCAGAAATATTATTTACAATTAAACATTCATTATTGACCATAGTCCATATCTTATATATTGTTCAGACGAGTTTAGAAAAGCGAGCTTGATTTTTATATATTTCAAAAGAACAAAACAATAAATAATAGAAAACTCCCTCTCTAATTCTTGCCAAAATAAAAATTTTACTGGTTACGCGTGGCGGAGGGGAGTTGTTAGAATATATTATTGCTTCCATCAAACAGCGCGTGTTTGATATTTTCCTTTTTTTGCATCTGACTGTTGAGTTATATGGACGTAGTGATTTTAATATCAATATAATTTTTCAACCGAAATATCACTTCCTAACTAGGTTCACTGAAACTCGCCTCGAGAGGTTCTTTGGCAGCCGTCGCCCCGTGACTGGGTTGTACTGCCTGCACGTCTTGTTCATAGTCCGGTGTTGCTTGTAGGATGAATTCGTTGTCGTTTGTGTCTTGTTTTGGATTTCCTTCCACGCTGTTTCTTATTCCATAACCAAAGTAGATAACAAATCCTACGAAACAGAGTAAATGCACACTATGTAGTTTAATTCTTTCGTATCTACATCACACTACACTCGGCTCTACTGGAAAACTAAAAAAATAAATTGAAACTATAATGGTGTAAATCTGACATTCGCGGTTTTTAATTTTCCAGCTCAAAGCACAATTTAACTGCTAATTTAAGTTATTTGCAGGCAATAACCGTTATAAATAACATTGTTTACGTAATCGTTTAATTTGGAATTATTTTGCACTTGTGAGTTTTTCAAAAAGCTGTGATTGAATTGTAATTGAATTGAAATTGAATTGTAATTGATTTGTTAACAAATTGTAATTGAATTGTAATTGAATTGATATATTCTTGAGCTAATCATAATCAAGAATTACGATGTGTGCATTGCACTGGTGTTACACTTTTTGAACTGGTGTTACACTTGAGCTGCACTGCTCTCAGCCAATCAGAATCGAGTAATTTTTTCATGTACATTTTTAGGATGTTGACAAAAGACTTAGCGAGAAAATAAACGCTGGCTTGAACGTTCAAAGGTAGAGAATAAATCCAATTTAGTAGAGGTGAGCAGCAAAACTCTCCTTTCCTGGTTTAAATCTGTCGATCGCTCAAGAATGAGCCATTCTTATCTCGCGTGCATTTTCCACGCAAGAAACGCAAGAAAAAATGCTGTTTTGCCGGATCATAAAGTTCTGCAGTCTTCGATTATTTTGCGTAATTTATGCAAGAAAACTTTCTTGATTCACTGGCACTTAAAGATATGCTCTTTATTTTTTTCGCTTTTTTGGATATCTAGGAAATTACACATTACAAGCGTTAATCCGCTGTGCCTGATACTAATGCTTTCAACGAGTTTCTACCAAATTTATTTAGTCCATAAAGTGATGGTTTATTTGAGAGTGCAGAAGATGTTTGGAGAAGAAGAAGAGGATTAGGCTAGAGGATTAGGCTAGAGGATAAGTCCAATTGAGAAAGCAACAGAACCATCCCTTCGTAGTTTAAAAGGGTGATTTCAATGTCGATTGATATTTGGAGGCAATCCTTTGTACTTCTGTTTATTTTAGAACAAAGTGCAAAGTTGGTGTGTGAGTCGAGTTGAATTATTTTCGCTCTTTGAATCTTATCGCGTTATTTGGCTTTTTGGCTAGTCTTAAAAGTAGGAACAGTTGCTAAAGCTCCGCCAGTCTCGCGGCTAAAACAATGACAAAGGAAGACTTAAAGGTAGATTCAGAAGCCTTTTGTATCGGAAGTAGCTGTTGACAAGATAGTTCACCGAGAGAAACACTCACGCGAGGACGCGCGAGAAAACCTTGCACGTTGGTCATATCTGCATGACATATCTGCTTAACTTCCCCGAAACACCTGTCGGCTGCGCGCTAAAAATAAACAAAATAATAAAATAAAGTATTTTATACAATTCATGCAGCAAATCAGAGAGGGCAACGCAAGCTTTACATAACTTATAACTGAACCACAACTGACGAATGAAAAACACGACAGGATTACTCGAGGCACTGATACTGAGTCAAAAAGTCGTCCTCACTTAAAATCATAAAATGTTTTTTTCTTGGTTTATGCGATTAGAATGACAGAAAACAATTTCTGGCGACTAAAGAAATACCCGAACTGTTACATGCCAGTCTCAAGCGATGAATTATAGATGTACTAGGTGCCGCTGATAGCGCTTTTACGTAGCGACTCCTACTGACAGATAATTTAAAGCCATTGTTATTGCTCACCTAGAAATTCTACTTCCCGTAATTTCAATGGAAAAGCGTCAAATACGGGGGAGGATCAAAGTGTAAAGCAGCTGAACTTGAAATGATTTTAATATTGTGACGTGTTGCAGTCCTTTTTCAATTCGAAAATTTAAAAGCAAACATTTGCTCCAGGCGAAAAAAAATTTAACTTATTCTGATAATCACAGATCTAAAGAAGCTCAAATTGTATGTAGGGGAAGAATAAATTTGCGCTATTGGTATAGAGCCTGAAAAGGTGTCAGACAGAAACAAAATGTAATTTACCTGCTTAATTTCATACTGAATAGTGCCAGGGTATAAATGCTAATTTTCTGAAACTCTTTGCGGGTCACTGAACAAAACACTAAACCCCGGCGGTGAATCATTTGTTATGTGAAATTATTCCTATGTTCAACTACATGCACGCACAAAAGAAAACATATTAACCTGAAGCCACTGTAAAGGAAACCCAGCAAAGTCCATTTAAACTAAAAATTTAGCATTAACCTTCAAAACTTTCCGAGTTAATAAGAAATAAAAACGCTTAGGAGAGAAAAGAATAACTCAAACGCAGGTGAATGAATTTTTTCCTCATTCCTAACATTAGGATTAAAATACTTCGAGATCTTTTCGAGATATTTTCAAACGTGAGGATTCTTAATTTGAAATATTATAAGGGAAAAGAGAAGTCAATATATTCAAGTAATAAGCTAGGATATAGTTTATCACAAAAATGTTTTTTTCTATTCAATTTGCATTACAATCATTGTCTTCGCAATAGTTGTTATTTGAGGAAGAAAGTTAGGAATGGTTCTGAACCGCAGACGTAGATGTGAAAATAAAATAAAAAAAACTTATTATATTTGACATCAAATTCTCAAGTAATTTCATAAAAAATCGACGTTTAAAGAGCAGTGGAACTGGAAAAAGATGGACTATAGAGAAGATCGCATTGATCGTATTCAAATCAGTAAAAAAAAAACAGCTTTAGGTTAACAACTAATTCTCTCTCGCCTTCTGTTGTTGCTTTGATATTGCTCCAAAGAAGCGACAACTGCTCGCGAGAAAAATAACAGAACAATTCAAATTGAGGCAGAAATCAAAGCTGAAGCCTGTCCAAAGGAAAACAAATGGAAACGGAAAAAACGTTACTCTGTTAAGGGAGAGAAACAGAAAAGAGCAAACGACATTTCTTAAAAATAACGACATTTGAAAAATAACCATTTGTTATCAAAAGAAGAAATTCTTACCCAGAATCATCCAAACGCTGAATCGTACCCATGTCCATACAGACAACTTGAGAAGCAAAAACAAATTCACCACCACGCTGGCAATGGGAAGCACTGGAACACAGGGAACCTTGAACGGAAATTTAGCATTGTTTCTGGGTTGTAGCTGCATTACTACCACGCCAAAAATAATAAGAATGCCAAGAAAACAGGCTGTGAATATTGCCCAAGCCTTGTGGTCACCTAACGCTCCCCATCCCGCTATCAGAAGGGCACAGAAGCCGGCCAGTGCCACAACCAGCAGAGAGATGGCAGCCGTGGCAATCTGACTTGTGGTGGTGGTTGGCTCTTCCTTGTGCGTGCTTTTCCGTTCCTTGTCGTCTGTTACACTTTCTAAAGGCTTATAATCGGGGCCTCTTGAATCCGGTAGCATCTTCTTGCAGCACATGACTTTGTAACTTTGTAAAGAGCTCGGAGTATCCTCGTCGAATTCGACGTCTTGAACACCAGGCTGGAATCTCAACACGAGCACTGAAATGGAGACGAGGGTATAGGCAAGTAACGTGCCGATCGACAGCATCTCAACCAGTTGCTTTAGATCTAGCAGTAGTGCCAGAATAGCCGACAGTACTCCAGCAAAGGCCACTGAGATCAGAGGGACGTTGGTGCGCTGCCAGACCTTGGCAAAAAACGAGAAGAGAAGGCCATCACTTGCCATGGAGTACATGATCCTTGGGACCGCGAAGATACCACTCATGAGCGAGCCTGCCAAAGCGCACAGCCCTCCAACGGCAATGACATACTTGGCTGCGGGGACACCAGCCGCCTTGAAAGCTTCTGGTAAAGGAGCGAACTTGTCAAGCTTGTCGTAAGACACCATCAGGGTCAGAACGGTGGCCACACCGAAGTAGGCAAGGAAACTGATGATGAGACACAACATGATGGACATGGGGATGGCGCGCTTGGGATTGATGGTTTCTTCACTGGCCGTTGCTATCACATCGAAGCCAACAAAGCAGTAGAAACAGCTTGCAGCGCCAGCCAGGACTCCAGACACACCAAATGGAAGGAACTGATCCCTGCCGGCCCAGTTGCTGGGGTCGACATGGAACAAACCAACAGCCAAAACGAATAGGATCACAAGCATGTTTACCACGGTCACACATTTGTTGAACACAGCTGAATGTTTAGCGCCACTAGCGACGATCATGGACACCGCGAGAACGAGAACAAACGCCAGAAAGTCTGGATACGAACCCAAGCCTGATGCGTTGAACTCTCCAATGTTGTTGACGAAGAACTTTCTAATCACTCCGCCGGCAATGGAGTCGATGTACTCGCTACTTGCGCGGCCGAGCGAAGCTGTTCCGATCACGTATTCTAGAATCATGTTCCAACCGATTATGAAAGCCCATATTTCACCTAAAGACGAGTAGGTGTAAACATAGGCTGAGCCAGCCTTGACTATGCGACAGCCGAATTCTGCATAACAAATCCCTGAAAGGAAGGCAGCGACAGCAGCAACGAAGAACGACAACACAATGGCTGGCCCGGCAACATCTCTGGCTATCTGACCGGTAACAACGTACAAACCCGCTCCCACGGTCGCTCCAACCCCGATGGAGGTTAAATCAAAGACATCGAGGCATCGGCGAAGCTCGGAGTTGGAAAGATCGTTGTCTATTACTCTCCGTCGTGTCAGAAGACGAAGAAACCGGACGAGACTCATGGCCCTGAAGAGTGTAAAACGAGTCCACTCAGTCACCGTCTCAGTGGGGTCTCTGTCTTCAATATGGCTAATTGATGAAGATTTAGAAACCTCCCTTCGCTTTAAAACGTCTCTAAATGAGTGTCATAATTAAATTCGCTCTCTTTTAGTTCATAGATCGACCTTTTGTTACAACGCGACAAGGAAATGTAACCGTGAAAGAAACGTTGAATTCGATCTTCCGTTAAAGAGCTTCGCGTGGTAACTTAAAACCGAGAAATTAGAAAATCGAATCAGAATTTTAATTGACAGACGATATTCCGAATTGTTGATGAATATTTGCATGACAGTGATGTGTGACGTACAAAAGCAGATGGTCTTTGTCTTGCTCATCGCGCTCTTCAATAACAATACAAACCCAACAGAAAATTTGCATCTTCTTCTTTCTTTGCTGAATCGAATAAAGCCCCCTCTTTATGCACTAAATTTTATTTCCTATCAGAAATAACTTTATAAACTGGCAAAGGAGTTCATGTCGAAAAAAAATAGTAGTGTTTTGTTTCCCCTTCAGCTCTCTTTCTTTCCGTGCGAAGAGCCTTCTAGGAGGGTAGCGTGTTGACTTGTCAAGGTACACACTTGGTCGGCCGATTTCCCGAAAAACATTCTAAACTGATTGCAAGTACGAAAAGTACGAACTCCGCTACAAAACTTTGTTGGGTCTGTTTGTTTACAATGAAGGAACCAGGTTAAGCTGCGTGTTTAGTAAATGATGTCGTTTTCGCCCCAGGGTGGGTTTTGAAATGTAAATGGTGTTCCAAATTATTTCAGTGATAACTTTTTTGCCAGACCTTTTTTTAGCTCAAGCTTCCATATCACACAACTTGATATTGAGGACAATGCTGACAAGCACTGCAATTTTTCCATTAAAAAAACTAAACGTGTTTTACAACCAAAATATTTTTTTATTATTATTGTCGTTATTATTTTTAGTTCACCTGCAAAATTAAAATATTTTGGAAAACGATGGATCTGTCGTTGAACAAAGTTATCCGGAAAGTAATCATATGAGGTTTAAGTTTGCTGTGAATTCATACCGTCATTTGGCAAACTAACAAGTTTGAATGACTTTGAGTTCAAGTACCTACGCACTTCCAACACATTACTTTTAATATTTCTATTTTTAGTCATATTTTTTGGCCCTTGTGTTCACATAAAAAGAATATGTATTTTTAAAAGAGCCTTTAGCCAACTCGAGTCTCAACCAACTGGAGTCAACTCGCCTGAAATAACAAGTGGCGATAACTGTTTTCTAGTCATCATCCTCATTTCTTTGTCCACGCATGGAATGAGACAACTAAACAACCAGCTAATAAATAGTTAGTTTTCTCGCGTGTTGTTAATTCAAGCGCGATCATGTATGAATACAACTATGGAGAAGGTTTGCAGTTTATATTTGACAAGTATTACAATGATATGGGAAAAAATACGACTTTCCCCTTAAAATAGACCTACTGCTTCGTCAAATCTTAATATTAGCCTGCGGATACGCGCTAAGGATGTCATCACCTTCCTTCCTGCTTGTGAAATTGGACAGCTGTTTGTTTTTGTGCGCTGTATCCGAACGTTCTCTGGTCGGTTATTTTTGCAATCCGCGCTTATTAATTTGGAAGGATTTCAACTCGGCAATGGCCGACGTGTTTAGTTTCCCGTCGCCCTCTGTCTCGTAATAGTGAGTCGTTCGGTTGGTTTGAGAAATACGTAATGAAATGAAAGCGGGTAAAACAGATATCGCAATTGGCAAATACGTAATCAGTCCAAGCAAGCCTAACTAAAGACAAACTAACATTAACAGTTGAGTAATAAGTAAATTTAGCTTCTCAACAATATCTTTCATTTGTATTGGAGCCACTCACTATAACCCGGCCCTGGTGGACACTGTGGGTGTTCACAAATTATTATTCGTATTCCTTTTACACTCATCACACAATTAATTGTGAGTTTCAAAATCGAGGCAACGTTTATTGACGATCGCCAATCTATTCTCGTTATCACGCATGGTGTAATGTGGACGGAAAGCATTTTATGATATCTCTCAGTTACAACGCGCGCCGTGATTGGTCAATTTAGAGGGCCATTTTCTACTCTACGCCCCACTAAAATTTGAAGCTCCCTTTGTTGCCAAAATGTTTCGTGATTTATCGCCAAGTGTCCTTAACTTTTATAGCGAGTACTTTATAAATTGTGTATTGAAACGATGTTTGCACAAGTTAGTAAGCAGAATAATTGGCCATTCTGCATCTTGAGGTCACCATGAGTGTGTGAATGATCTCGGCATAGGAATTTGCTTGACTGTTGAAAGTGAAAATAATGGACGGTTGCTTTCGTCGTGCGCCGGAAATTTGAAGCCGTTCCGTGTGAATAGAAATCGTTCCCAGACCCGTCAGACACATATAATAAATATCTCATTAACTTCGTTTTCTCTGTCCTTACTGTAAGTTACGGATCCTTGTTATTTCGCTTCGCCTCGCGCTAGGAAAAAACTCGGTCCGTAACACACAGCACGGCGTGCACGGGAAGTGGTTCTACGTTGCCGTTCAGCCGCTCATTCATTAAAAAGATACAGATCTTAACGGAATATGAATGCTGATTTTGTTGGACCAAGAATGAGAAAAATACTGATTATTTCGTGGAGAGGGGGAAATCGGCACTTATTCCGGCGAGACACTTTATGATATTAGGGGTCTTCAATAATTCAATAATATTGTCTTAATGATATCATTCGATCAGAATGAAGCGTGTCTTTGCAAGCATTTTATTTTATGTAGAGTTTGACAAACATTTAGTAGATTATCCATTACATACAGTTATTTTGATGTTGTGGTCGCTCATGCAGCCGACCTCGAAAGGAAGGGAAAAATTAATCGAATAAACGCTCTTGATGAGATAGATATTTTTGTTAAATTGATGCTAAAAATTACACAGTCAAGTATTTCAGTTGCACGCAGCAGAACATAGTTTTAATATCATTTGAATGAAGAATTCTCACATGTGGACAAATATTGTGCGCATTCTTCATCAGTGATTTTCCTCTTTTTTTCTTTTCACCGCATGGATAGCGAGAATCATTACAAGTGCCTCCTACAGTATCAGTACCGAAATGTTTGCCCTTACTCTCTGTTGGTTGCGCTTTGGCAAAAACTAAGAAAAAAACTGCCTTTTTCAATTAAGTTGTTCACCGATCTCCCTTGGAAACTGAAGCTACAATGGACCATTCCGGCGATACGGTGGCAATGTTGAATTCCCTTGTTTCAAACAGCTATTATGGGAATAAATAAGTATGTATTTGCCCCTGAGTATCCCATAATAGCTATTTGAAGAAATAGAATTCAAAATGGCAACTGTATCACCGAAAGGGTCCATTAGCCGGGCCTTTAGGACCTTTACCCGCGGGGGAGTACTCGCCCGCCACTTTCTTGTCTTACAAAGCGAATCATATTTGATAATACATGAAAATAGCTGATTTGCGTATAAACTAGATATACCTGAAAATAATATCGGCTAAGCTACAAATGTAAACCTCCACCACTCGATCCCACGTCTTGACAAAGGAAAGGGTATTGCATTGCTTTCTTTTCAAATTGCTCCCAGAGTTAAAAGTATTAGAGGCTTCTACCAACATACCGGTTGGCTAATCGGATAATCATTCATTTTAATTCATTCCGGAAAATTCATTGCGAGATGACTGATATTCTTCGACCTCTTTTCCGAAGTCTGGCGTCTCTGATAGAATAAACTGTGCCTCTGATGTTTCATCTGGTCTGACGCCTTCCACACTGTGGCTGTACCCATAGCAACAATACACCAGCAGACCTAAAACAAAAACAGCAGTTAAATTGCGCCGGTGACTATATTCCCGTGCTAATAATAAGCGGTAAATACACAAGATGACACATGACACAGGTTCTTATCATCATCATCCATATCATCAATCCCTCTGGCCCCAGTGGGGCATAGGGCCGCATATATATTATCTTCGTCGTTATCACCATCAAGGTCGTCGTCATCATCATCGTCGTTTTTGCCGTCATCGTTATTAGTCAGTTTTATTATCGTCAACGTCGCCTTTTAAATTTCCCGATACCATTCTCAATATCAATACCACTTTATTGTCACTGATAGAAAGCCTTTGAATCGGGTTTTTATACTATTACCTTAACAATATTCGCACTTAATAAGAAGTACGTGGTTAAAAGAAACATCCTTAATTTTTGTGAAATGGCTTTCACGTTTCTTAGAAAAAAAGGAAAGAAGACGGAGATATCTCCAGAGAGATCGAGATCATTCTGTTAGGAAGGTATAGCGCTGATATCGCTCTTTTTAGAACATACTGGCTTTGGTATTCTATGTCAAACATATTCCCTCGGCAGAAATGTACTGTTAAGCGTAGTCAAGACAACAGAAACAATATAAGGCTAGTACACACCTAAAGCCATCCAAACACCGAATCTGATGTACGTCCAATGATTCAGCATCACCAGAAGCAAAACATTGAAAAATATTGTAAGAGCAGGAATGATAG
>OMLO01000218.1_pt1 | contig 33160 bp, 12 predicted proteins | sample 1674811 | NCBI WGS metagenome assembly OMLO01 (sample SAMN06265003, study PRJEB25207) | coral metagenome | isolation source: Coral host | place: Mexico:La Bocana,Puerto Morelos, Mexico | collected 2008-11-13
AGAAGAGAAGGTCAAAATCCTTGGGACAGTTTGTCAGTACAGCACGAGAGTAATTTAGAATACACGCACCGCCATTGGGTCATTGAGTGTTTTCTCCGTAAAAGTCTCCCGAAGAAATGATTTTCAATCAATTACAGAAGAGCCAAAATATGAAGCAAAAGCGTTGACTGTAGTGACGGATACGGTTAAAAAAAACTGATTAACAGCGGGGGCAGCTGTAGTGGTAACTATTCCTAGTTAGACTTGAGCGCGGCCTTCGATACAGTTGACCACTGTTTACTTCTGCGTAGACTTCAAACTTCATTTGGAATTTCTGGAACACCCTTGGTTCACCTCGTACTTGATGGCCAGAAGACAACGTGTTTCTATTTCCGGCGCCCTTTTTAACAGTCTATCTCTTGACTGGGGTGTTCCACAAGGATCCTGTCTTGGTCCCCTATTATATATCATCTACTCTTCTAAACTATTCCATATCATCGAGAGACATCTTCCAGATTCTCACCGCTATGCGGATGATTCACAATTATATCTCTCCTTCAGGCCTGACGAGTTGTCTAGCCAACAAGACGCTAAAATTGCCATGCAAAATTGTATAAAGGACATACGCTTATGGATGGAACACGAGAAACCCCTTCTCAATGATGAAAAAACGGAATTTCTTTTCATAGGAACCCGACAACAGTTATCTAAAGTTAATATTTCTTCAATTACCGTGGGCAACTCTAATGTAATGAGATCGTCAGATGTGAAGAATCTCGGTGTTTTTATTGATGCCAAGCTGTCGATGAACTCACACATAAACAAAATTTGTAGTACATCATTCTATTATCTTCATAACATTAAGCGAATAAGAAAACATTTATCACGTACCTCCACGGAGACCTTAGTTCATGCGTTTGTGTCGAGCCGATTAGATTACTGCAACAGCTTACTCTATGGACTGCCACAGGCACAAATTGGTAAGATACAAAGAGTTCAGAATGCAGCTGCAAGACTAATTTTCAAGCAACCGAAGTTCAGCCACATCACACCAGTCTTACATCAGCTTCACTGGCTTCCAATTAAGTACCGCATTGAATTTAAAATTCTGCTCCTTACTTTTAAAGCTATTCACGGCATGGCACCTGATTACATCTGTAAATTGATTAGTCGAAAATTATTAACTAGATATTCGCTCAGATCCAGCCAGGTCCTCTCAACACTTTGAGGAAGGGCATTTTGTTATGCAGCCCCAAAGCTTTGGAACAACCTGCCCTGCAAAATTTAAGTGCCACCTTAAAACACATTTTTTAAACAAGCTTTTAATTTGTACATTTTACATATTTTAACGCGTCAAATATTTATTGTTCACTTTGTAATTATTATTATTATTATTATTATTATTATTATTATTATTTATTCATTTATTTAATTTCAATCTTAACTGCTTGTAAATTTTTTATTTTTTATTTTTTATCATTTTATCAAATTGTAAAGCGCATTTGATCATGTTCGGCATGAAAAATGCGCCATAAAAATTCCAATTATTATTATTATTATTACCATTTCTCTGATTTCTTGGAGGTCAAACCGCGATTCTCCAGTGGTGAGATTATACTTAATTCCTAGACATCTGTAAACGAGAACTTTGAATTTCGTGAAACTTAAAGCTTGATATTGTTTTTCGGTGAGCCTGGGTCGCGCCAAGGTACTCGAAATTCTTTGTTGTCTTAACTAGGTCGGTTAAACAGTACACTAGGCAGAAAAGACGCATAAAAGCTTAAATTTATTTCTCTTTAGTGACGATTCCGGCTTTTTATACTCTTTCACCCTTAAACTGTTTGCGCCATTTTTGAAGATACTAAGTCAAAAAACTGTAAGCTTTCATGTGCCCAAAGATTCTCACAAATATGAATGACATTTTGCCACTAAACTAACCTCTTCGTAAGTCCATTCAATCAACATTCGCTTTGGTTAAACAGCAAAGTTACAACAGTAGCCGAAACTTGACGTACGGTGCGGCCACTGTACAATTTGTTATGTGCTTCTTCTTGGGAGGAGCTCTTCGAGAATAACGAGTCCGCTGCTTGTGTGGTCGAGTAAGTGAGCCAGTAAGTTAAATTATTCTTTCCTCTTTGTGCTAATTTCCTGGAAGACACTTGACAATAATTTTTCTGCACGCATCGATAGTTTGGGAGGATGTTTGTGGCTTAGTGCGGGATAAGCATCAATAGATCATTAGTTGAATTTAGTCTTTTAACTTATCATAATTATTGTTGCCTTTTTATACTGTTATATCACTTTTTAGTTCAATCTTCCTTTGAAAGTCTGCAGTTTTAAGCTCTCGGCATGAGACAAGTTAAATCCTTTGAGGAACTTTGGTTTTGTATAAGCGTTAATAGGATTTGCAAAACTACTCGCAACAGGAAAGTGAATATTTGGCTGTATTGTGATTCTGTTTGAAAGGATGCTTGGCTAATAACCTTAAAGCTAAGCTTGTGGGTGATTAGTGTAAGGAAGCGACAAAAACGAGGATGTCGCAAAACAGAAGATCATACTTTAGAGTTCGGAAAGCTGATTAACTCTCAATCGAGGTATTCATTATCCCTTTTTGAAAAGAGTCTTTGTTTGCATTGTTTTGTTGAGTGCGAATTTTTATCAAACTCAAAACAGTACAAAAGAGAAATCAACGGAGACCATGGCGAAAAGTTGCAAAACTATAGTCAAAATTTTCCCCGAGACTGGTGTACAAGTTGACGCAAGTCTTCAAATATGAACCTACTTATTACTGTAATCAGGTTGAAGTCCAGAACAAGTACAGGATTACAATGATGAAATTGGATTGCATCATGCCATCAAATTTGAATTTTTGCCAGCATTTCAAAAGAGAGACATTGCCATTCTGTTGAAATTTTGCTCCGTCTAATCTATTAATCATTATATTAGGGACACTATCTTTTGAACTTGTGTTGGGCGACCTAGCGATGAAAAAGTAGCAGCGTCGAGTTGAATGCAAATTTGATCTTGATCAAAGGGAGCGTAGGTCATTGCAAGTTTTATTCATAAGTTGGAAACTCCATTTACCTAGCAAGACGAATAACTTTCTTATCTGATACATATAATGCGTCTAGCATTTTGTGCGTCTGTGTTATGCGTCTTTTAAGTCTGCAATGCAAGCGCCTTATTAGGGAGCGCGAGTCACCCTTAGGATTTCGCGAGCGTTTGCCGAGCCACCGTGTTTGAGTTGGGGCTTGAACAGGGTAGGGCGAGGGAAATTTTTTATTTCCCCACCCCTCCCACTCATTCCTCTCGCCTATCACCCACCCCTTGGAAAGAATTTATCCTCTCTCTGCTTCAAAAATTCAAGATGGCGACCATTCATTTCGCGAAGAAATAGTGAGCTTTTGTTCTTAAATACGCTTGATATTCTAGCTACAGAAATTGTCAGGTTCTTTTGACGATTAATTAATCGTCTAATTTTTTTTATCACAATTTAATTATAATTATTTCCTGTGTAGAATTCTAGTTTCCTTTGTTCTTTCAATGTTATACAGAAGAACAATTATTTCATCTCATTGAAGTGATAAAAAAAAAAAAAACATTCGAAATCCACAAGAGTCCCGAAATCTTTTTTCTTGCTTTATTTGCAGTTGCGTTTCGATTACAACTGCGATGGTCATTTCATTCACAAACAAACAGAACAGAAAGTGGTATCTGTTTCATAAATTTTCCTCGTTCTTGTGGAGTGTTTTTAAACGCTTTTCTGTCGCGCGCGCGTACCAAAGTACTTGAGTGAATACGTTGAGTTTTTTCTTCACCGCATAAAAAAAGTGGTCGAAAGCACACCAATTGGCAATTTCCTCATTGACATTAAAATGTTATTTTAATATTGCGGTCAAATCATGATCCAAAGAAAAACGCGCGCACGCGAATGCGGTCGATATTCTGAGTTGGTTTTGCCGAACAACAAATCAATTGTTTCCCGTTGATGAGAAACTAGAACCTGATGGAAAATTGAGCAAAGATGAACGATATTTCCGGCGATCTGTTCCAAACTGACAAAGAAGAGTAGCTTTCTAGAAAGTCCATAATTTCCCAACGATTTTCCGGAAATTCTTTGATCCGTTTGGCTTTTAATCGAAACTTCCGGATTTTTCGACTAAATGGTAAGGCACCCACACATTGACTATATTTAATTTTTATACAAATCTGCGCTGAAGGGAATAGTTATATTGCAATATCTTTGAATGATATTGGGTCGTTTTGTGGTGTACGTCGGTATGGCTTTGAAGACCGTTTTTTCAGTTACAACACAGTTGTTTGCGATCCAAGCAGAGTTCAAACTCCTTTGCTAAAGAGGTGGCATTTGATGTTCAGCTAGAAGTTTCGGCGTTAAATTTTGAAATGTAAAAGAATGTTGCGTGAGTAAGTCCTAAAATTGCAATCAACGAAATGGCCAGCCAACTGTATGAAGAATTAAAAGCCATTGATGTCATTCACTACTCGTACTTCATTAGAAACTAAACTATTTTTGTCTTAACATTTCATGTCTGTTAGATTTGTTTGGTCTATGTGTCAAACTCTTTGCGACCTTTTGTTGCATGTACCCTGTAAACCATCTCTTTCTTCGCGCTTCCCTTTGGCCACTTCGGGTTGTAAATAAACACCTTTATATGTTGGGTCAAACGTTGCATGCAAATAAGCTAAATATGGGCTCGTTATTTTTTGATTTGCTTTTCATCCTGGTGGTCGGTTTAAATGGTTTATTTTAGAAAGCTTTCGGTCTCTCAAAAGCGGTCGGCAAGTTAAGCTTTTCTATGAAAAGGGCAGTCGGCACATTTCCCCTTTTTGTGCTACTTTGGGAAAGTAGCGTGTAATTGAGATAAAAAGGATATATATTTTTAGATTGAATCCAAAGAGTGGCTATAGGCAGTGACTTGTCAAGTTACTTAAACTAGGATATTATAAGCTTGATTGTGAAGTTTTTCCGATGCATGTTTGATCTGCCTTGGTTGATTGCATTCAAGCAGTTTGGAAATGAATACACCCTTTCTGTTCGATATTTCAGTGCGGCTCAATTTCAGTGGCATTGTCACTTTTATGTTCGTTAGTGTTGTTACGCAATAACGTTGCTTTCATATTCCCTACAAAGTGAAACTCATTTTTCACTGCAAATATTTCCCAAACACTGATTGCTACTAGGCCAAAACCCGAGGAGGTATCCGCAGAGTCTTCGAATTTGCGACAACGCAACTTGCAATATGAACATATAGTTGATACTGAGTGAAAATGTCAATAAGCCTATTTAGATACATTGAAATTCTGACTTGACTCTGGAGCGTCTTGCGTGAACATAGACTGTTCACACCATGAGATGGTAGATGTCGATCAGTGACTGGCCGCCATCTTGGTCTCTTGATGCGAGCGAAGAGCACAAAATACCCGTGGGTATGGGTGGTGGGGTTACAATTTCGCTCGTATCAAGAGACCAAGATGGCAACCCGTCGAACCTACGATTTCACGGAATAATAGGGGACTATAAACAGTCTATGGTGAACAAAACAAAATAAATTATTTGTCCTTTAAAACTCGATTTGATTTCTTTTGATTTATTTTTTCAAGCCCCGGAGTCCAGTAAGATTTTTTTTTGCAAAACATAAGCGCGTCAAGTGGTATCGGGAAGAATGGCACCGTGCACGGTGATTGGTTAATGATGACGCTAGATCAAGGTACACTTGCTTGTCTTGTATGTGGTGATTGGTATTGAATGTTGAGCGCGTTAAACTGGAAAATCAACTTTAAACCACCAACTTACGAACGAAGACAGATTTTTACCGCGAAATGCAGTTACACCCGTGAGATTTCTTTTGTCTTGAGTCGATATCTGTTCCTTAATAACAGCAAAGAATTTTAGGTCCGCCTTCGGAAGAAACATGGCCAAACGCCGTCAAACTTCCGGATTACAAGGTAAAGATTCATTTGCGCCCGCAGTAAAGGGAAATTTTTAATTTTTATCCTGTGTTCGGTGTAGTGTAGTATAGTATAGTATAGTTTGTTATAGTATAGTATGGTATAGTATAGTATAGTTTGTTATAGTATAGTATGGTATAGTATAGTATAGTTTGGTATAGTATAGTATAGTATAGTATAGTATAGTATAGTATAGTATAGTTTGGTATAGTGTAGTGTAGTATAGTATAGTATAGTATAGTATAGCCTTACTCTCCAAAGGGAGGTATTGGTCTGTAAAGGTTTAACGTCAACTAGTACAATAACAAATAACATTCACTTGATTCTTTTTAATTAATTAAAGTAAAATTAAATAAAATAAAAAATTATAATTCTCCGGTTTTGTTGGTAAGTTGAGAATCTCTTTTCTTTTTTTAAACATTCAGTCAGTCAGTCAATCAGTCAGTCAATCAGTCAAGGCAAAATGCACGGTATTTTGCATGGAGAGGCGCGCCCATTGCTTAACGCAGTTTTGTTAGTTTACCCGTCACCGTCTTAATCAACTTTCAGGACTTTTCAAGCCTTCAAACTGGAGGTGCTGTGTCATTCGCCGTTGTTGTACCTAAGCTGTCTGCCGCAGGAAGAGATTTGCTGCTGGTTTGTTCCTAGAAATTAAGCTCGCAAAGGCCCCATTCACACCACGCCGGGAGAATTAAACAATCGTTATCTTGACGCCATCGATTTCGAAAAGCTCCGTTTTCAAAATGTTTCTGTCCACACGAAAAGGAAAAGCCAGCGTTTTCAAATTCCTCCGGTCTGAAGAACGTTTTCGAAAAGCTCCGTTTTAGTGTGGACGGTAAGCCCAACAGAAAAAGTCAAGCTGCGTTTTCAAATTCTTCCGACCTAGTGTGGACGGTATCCAAGAAAAGCGACGGAGGTTGCTATGTTGTATGTTTGCAAACGGTTGCGCCCAACAATGTTGCGATATGTTGCGTTGACATGTTGCGATCGTTTGTTCGGGGCTTTATGCTGTGTTGTGTTGTAAGGTGATGTGTTGTGTTGTTGCGCTTTTGTTGTGTTGTGATGTGTTGTGTCGCGTTTTGTTGTGATGTGTGGCATTGTGTTGTGTTGTGTCGTTTGTTCATTCATTCGTTGTTTCATTTTATTTTAACAACAATTACCAATTGTCTGTATTGTTTCATGTGATTCTACCCTTATTCTGAAAAGGTGTTTGATTTTTAAGATACATTCATTTAGAAAGTACGCGAAAGCCGGGTCAGTTTGAGATAAGTGGATTTGGAAATAATAAAGAAAAAGTGAAGATTTATCAGTGCTCAAGATTAAAAACAAAATCTTAGGACGGTTTTGGGCGATTGGCAAGCAACACAAATGACACGATTACCCGTGTCCTTGACATGATTTACTGTATAATCTGCAACTAGATGACGTCACATGTGTTGATCGAAAATTCGCTGTACGTTTTCGGCCAATCAGAAAAGATATAGTGAGTTCAATGTTATTAGCCATTGATTTAGTCGACCACAAAATGACTCAACCACAAAGTATGGCAATTCTCCTGTACAAATCAACCTTTCCACAACCAAGTCAGGGAAACAAAGTCAATAGAATGTTTCAGAAGTTTGGTTTGTAGGTTACATCAGCTTAAAACACTATCGTGATAGAATGCAAGACGCAATCCAAGATGGCGGATTAAATTCCTGACCTCACCTTCTAAACGTAAATCCGCTGGTCAAGTGGTCAGTTGGTAGACAGGCTTCACTCATGTGATATGACCAAGTTTTCTCACAGGAAAAGCAAAACAGGACGGAAAGGGTTGTTGTAGTTTCCGAAGTCCAAGTCGCATTGGCAACTACATCGGTTGCAATTTCGAGTGCTAAAATAGAAATTATAATTAGAATTAAGTTGATTAATATGGTCACGAAAATATTGTGCCATATTTATAAGCTTGGAGTGGTCTCCTGGTGCTAGTGGCTTTTTGGTAACGTACACTCTTCTTTGTTCTTTTTAATCCGGTTTTTCTGAAAATTCACTTTGGTAAACCGCACTCTTTAAACAGCCACGCAATCAGGTTCGCCGCGTGACGATCGTGACACCAATTATTGTGTGACGATCGTTGCGTTGGAAGGTAAAAGAAGCTTCTTTTGATAATGCGACACTGTTTTGTTTCCCTAGAAACTCCTGGTTCTCAATCCAGCACACAGAATTTCTGCAGAGGACGCCATGCGACATGCCTTCTTTGCAGACCTTAGTCCTTCGTTCCGTGCGTGACTTAATACAACAGACGTGACAGATCGCTCGAAGAACACAACAGTCCTTCCTGTACAAATAAACCAACAACATAAAAACCAAGCGGAAAAGAGTCATATTGTAATCATATTTTAACTAATCTTTATGAATATGTACATAAATGTACAATAAAGTTTTATTGGTGAACAAAATTGTCGTCCTTTCCGGGAACGAGAGGAAAGCGATGGTCACGTGATTGTCCCGTTATTCCTTTTAGCCTTTGCTCTTGCGTAACTTGTGAATCAGGTGAAAAGTGTCGTCACTAACGATGTCAGAGACTGAATTTCACTAAAGAAGAGAGAGATGATGGGAGAATGCTAACGAGGTACAAAAAATCGCGATTTACACTTCCTCATCTTCAATGAAAGAGCATGCCAAATTTTAAGTATGGCTTGTGTCATATTTGTAATCCGACGCAAATCCTCCTTGTTCCGTTTTCTTACTATCATCTCTGGTGTTTTGATTATTTTGGGTTTTTTTCTTCTTTATTTTTCGTTTTTTTCGATGTAAGAAACATTTTGTGCATCAGGAAAATTTGAATGATTAATGGAGTGTGTGTTTGACACTTCTCAGCTCTTCTTAGAGGGGAGACAATTCGAAACAGTCTTCCCCTACCCCGGATCCTCGTTCATCGTCTCGTTTTTTTTTTAATAAGGAAGTGCGAAACACTTGGAAGGATGCACCCGTTCTGGCAGTCGTCGAGCAGCCAGCGCGAAAACGAGCGAGAGACGTAAAGAAAGAGTACCGCTCCATGCTGTCTCGCGTTGTTTTCCGCGCTAACCCAACTGACAGAAAGACGTCTGTATCTTCAACATGCCTTGGAGTTGGAACAAGAATTACTTTCATTGTGTTCAGGTCTTGCGTTTTTTTCTATTCTGCGGTTTTCCGCTCGGAAAAAAGTCTATTTAATGTCGCTTTTATCTAATTATCTCCCTTGGTGAACTTGAACGCTAACCTTGCAGCTTTTACCTCTATCAATTTTACACACTCCTTTCGTGCCTAGAATTCTAACGCCTAGAGCCGACGGATTAAAGACTCAAAAGATGCGAATCCAGTCCTTGAGAGTTGTTTGAATTCCAATTTTTGCGAACGGTGGTTAAATTAATAAGAGATTTTTCCAAAACGTTTAAAAATAGTGCGCATATTTTCGGAACATTTGTGACGTAATCAACCTGCATTTTGCTCTCTACAGTAACGTAAAAAGATCCTCTAAAAGAGATGCACTGAATTCAAAGCCTTGAAAAGTCTAACGACAGAAGTGATAACTTGCCATTTTTTATTGACCTTTAGGCAATGTAAGAGGGGCTTTTTATATTAAAAGGGCAAATTTCTATCCTTTCGTTTGTTGTCTTTTGAATTTCATCCAAATCGCTCTAATGGTGCTGAGACAGACCACACAAGCTGCGGGGATTTATTTTTAAAAATTTCGTTGTCTTGCCATGTTAAAGGCCGTGATGGCGATGGCTTATGTCGCAAAATCGCTAATTATTTCATCTTTTTCATGAGGAATTTTACAGGATTGTGGTTTTGTTCAGAAATTAGCCTTTCTAAACCGCAAAATGGCATAGTCTTCATTCTGCGTGTCAAACCCTTTTCCGTCGTGCCTTCTAGCCTTTTTTAACCCCTAATAGCAGAATAATCGTCCAAAAACAAAACGTTTCCTTCTCAAAACAAAAGATTCCCAGCGTTTGTGGTTGGAACGCTGGGGGTTGCGATTCAGGAAGGAAATCACCTCTTCTCTGCCATGTCTTGGACATAGTTTTGTTTTGAAATTTTTACTCGGTTGCGGAAATGTCGATGTATACAAAATTACAAGCTTGATCTGTGGTCACAGTTCCGGAAGGGGCGGTTTTTAGGGTATTGGTAAATCTATCCATTTTAAATGTATTGCTTTTAATCGGCGTGTACATGCACGCTTACAGCTTATACAGCTAAGAATCTGAAACCCTGTCTGACTTACCAAAGCAAGTGATACAACTGACACAGAAAGCACTCAACGCCAGGCGTCGCAGGTAAGGCTAAATGTTCGTTTTTAAAAAATCTTATTGGAAGTATTCAATTTCCTTCTAACCCTTTCTAGTAACAAATGTCTAGAGCGTGCAATTACTAAGTTTTGGAACACACTTTTGTGACTCAGTAACTGGTTTTTAATTTTTAAACCTACCTCGGTTGCAAACTTCCCTCTTTTCGTTTGTTCTTTGGGGTCGAAAATTGAAGCGTTAATAAATTACTTTTGCAGTGTAATGTGTATTTAAAATCATTTATTGGGTTGAACTTTTGACATGACACTGATAATACACCGCACAAGTTTGATAACGCAATGTCGCAGAAGTTTGCCCCTCGCCAGCAAACAAAATCAAAATAGTTTGACGGGCTGTTTTCTGTTGATGAAGCTATGTACCTTTAAGGGTCGTAATTTCCGATGTTGTGCGCCATTTATTGGACGACATTAAAAAGACAGTCTCTGCGCATTAAGAGATCTTCTCGCGCGCGTGAAGCAGGCAGAACTAGAAAATGTCTCAAACAGTAAAACGGGCATAACTCTTCAATCTCTAAGCGATAAAACGTCAGATGGCTGTTGATGAGTGCATTATTGTTTTAAAGTTATTAGCTGGCTGGATAAAGGAGTAGACAGTCTAACTGTCAGCGCGGGCAGTTGTCGTAGATGTTGCTAAAATTAAACCACAAAGTGTTCGGAACTTTATGCACGCGAATTATGTTGCCATGTTGATGTCTCCCAAGTCTCTAAATCCGTTAATGGGCACTCTCTAGGCATTTAACTGTGAAACAAAGCCCAAATCACTGAAGCTTAAGGGACCCTTTCTGAGTATTTAATACGGACAGCAACCCAAGTCATTCTTGTCTCAAGTCTCTTAATTTGGGCACTCGTACAACTGTATGAGCTATCCGAAGGTTAAGTAATTGTAATTAATTCTTCAGATATTTTTTGTCTCTTTTGAAATACAGATGAGGTTTATTCGCTTTTTGTATCTTTTACTAAGCTCTGGTAGTTTCATAGCCGCAATTAACCCAACTCATTTCAGCTACAAAATTAAACGAAGGAAGAATTTTTCCGCATGACTGCTTCGTGATGTTCCTCTACAATTATTTGGATATAATAATGTCTTATCTTTTGCTAAAACAATGCCACAAGTGCTTGCAATTACTGAATGATGGAGTGAGCCGAAAAAGTGTCAAAATGCTTGCAGTCTCGAAATGAATAACTTCCTCTTCGCACATTTTAGTACCTTTGAGATTTCCGGCTGTTTTTCAGATTGACCAACTTGTGTGCGTTCTAATTCTGCGAGAGGTATGCACAGTGATATTTACTTTAACTCCTAAATGGTCTACTCAATAGCTGGGGCTCTTTCATAACTAAACAACTTTGAATAGCATGCGTTTTACATGGCGTTCCGTTCAACTGAAAGCCGATCATGCGATGGAGTTACCGAATACTGTCAAAATGGTGAGAAATATGTCACCGACCTCTCGTCTGATTGGATAAAACATTCGCAGCACCTCTCGTATTGGTTATATCCAGGAGCCCTCCTGTTCTATTATGTTGTACGATGTTTTCCCAGTCAATAAGCTAAGCGAAAGTATTCTTGTCAAGAAAATGTTTTCCCAGTCAATCAGCGAAGTGAAAGTGTTCTTTAAAAAGAAAATGTTTTCGGCCAGTTTACTAAACAAAGCCGTTTTAATGCTGTGTCGGAATACAGTTTCAAGCCAATCAGCTGCCGAGCGGCAAATGATTTTCTTCTTTATAAATCGCCGGCTTTCTCTTGTTGTACGAAAAAAAATTATAAGTTATGCTCCGTTGGCGGAAATGGAAACTGAGTGAAAAGCACTTGGTTTGTTATCAAGTAGCGGTCCGATAAGGTCATAAATATTCTTTAAGTAAATATTCTTTGCTTTAAGAAATTGAAATAGGGAAAGTATCGAGCACTGAAAGAAAGCAAGACTCGGCCGAAATGGAACGAAACAGCAGTTTTAATCCAAAGTAGAGGTTAGTTTGCTTACGTTTCAAATAATCATGGTTAAGGGGGATATAACGAGAGCTAGTGAAGTTCAAATTCTCTCTTTTTCTCTCATTTCGAATGCCAGCTGCTCTCAACAACTCTCTTGCGCTCTCTCGTCGAATTCTATTTGCTGAAGTTTTATTTGCATCGACAACAGCTATCGCTCATTCGAAAGGCGGCTTATCATGCCATCTTTCTCTGGTTCTCTCAGCTTGTTTGACGTAAGTTTCCATGGGCCATGCTGATTCTCGCGAACTCTCGCTGGGTGGCAATGACAATTGTTCATAAGAGGAAGAATTATTTTAGGGCGTCTCCCATCCCGAAACTCCTCCACTTTCGCTCTCGGTTAATCCGACATCCAATCTAGAAGGTTACTAAAATTAATTAATTACAGGCCGACAAATTACCTCTTACATTTTTGCGGGTTCTTTGATTGGCTTAGAATGCTGGAAACCCACAACCAGATCGATATCTACGCGCCGTGAACTCTGTGATTTGCCATACCGACACGCCAGTGTCCAAGCGTAAGATATTTGCCAATATGGGCATCACATTTTTCTTAGACAGTAGTTGAAATAATTCCTCATTATCACAACAGCAGAAAACTGCTAGCTCAGAGCGTAATAACTTATCAAAATGCTATCGTAGCCGCTGGGTAAACTTTCCTAGACGCAGACTAAAAGTGATCCGACATCAGATTTCGTCGACTTTGTCGTCTACATTTGAGATTCTGACGCAGATTCCAGGGAGGGGGCTACTTGAAATCTCCACGTAACATTGTTCCGTTAAAAGCAAGTCATTGCATAAGGATTAGTCTGGATAATCGCCGTGGGAGCGATTCAAGTGCTTCAACTTATTGGCCCCACGAATCAATTTTCACTTAACAAAAAGCCTGCACAGATTGCCGGGATAGGTTTGTTTCTATATACTCCGGTAGCGCGTAAACGCCTTACTGTTCAGTTTCCACCCGGTGTTTCTGTTGGACGGAGCGAAAGAAGCTTTGTAAGTATTTCCTCCTTATCTCTCGTAACAGTTTCGTTTTTGCCTATGTCAGTATTTGGGCCTTTTTAGCATGTTTTCTTGCACGTGGATTCACCTTTTTGCTCCACCAGACTTTTTGCCGGCGTTCTGAATCTTCCTTCTTTGAAGGTCTTAAGGATAGAATTTAGATCCTAAAAAACGTACAACATTTCGAATATCAGCTATGATACGAATGGAATCTTGTTTTTGTTTGTTTTCCTATTTTACTGATAGCAGCGAATTGTCAATGACTTTTAGCTGAGATCCTAAAATGTGGCGATTGCGTCGGCCGATAATTAGCTAAAAAATGACCCGATTTTACGTGTTTACTCCAACAGTTGAGTCCTCTTATTCGTCCTGGATTTGTTGTGTTTCCTCTTGCTTGCAAATGTCCCACGCGTAGATAAATACTATATGTAAAATCCTTTCTCTTTTTTCTCATAAAAAAATTTCACTCTGGTAAACAAACTATTTATTTTTGACAACTTTTGAAACCCATTGAATTCTGTCATGCAGCTTGTAGAAATTAACTGTATGTAGTCATTTACTGCATGCAAAACGAAAGTCACAGTTTGAAGGGTTTATGAAAACTCCAGTAAAAGTTGGGCGGTTTTTTTTTTGTATCAAAACTATTTCCTGCGCAAACATTTTTATTTTTGTTCCTTGAACCTTCGGTCAAGTCAAAGATTTCTTTTTAAGAGACCTTTGCTATCTTTGATCAATATCCAGTCATTAATTTTGATATGTTTAGGTCTTGATCCTATTATAATCTGGACCATAGGATGGCTTTTTTCATAGTACTGATATCAAGATTCTCTCTGTCACTGTACGCCCATGTAAAATTACTGGGCGCCACAGGCGCGTTAAAGTGCAGATTCTGTACATTCCACGACTATACACAAGTGAGCGCGCGTCGCTTGGAAGGGAAATTGTTCTTGATTTTGTAGCTTCAAGAAGGCATATAATTCTAGGTTTTAGACTATAATCCTTTTGAGTGTCTACTTATACAATTAATACAATTAATACAATCAGACAACTCCCACTCGTTTTGTGTGAGCATTATTCTAATTCCGTGTTGAACAACGACTACCGCCCAAGTTAGGAATAAGGGCGTTGGTATCTAAAGGAAATGTTGCTTTCTGTTGGATAAGTGAAGCCCAAAGTGAAGTACTAACGAAGCACTATTTCGCTACGGCGGTTACATTAGCAACTTCAAATTGATCAAAAAGCATTGCAATCCAGGTTTATCGAACGAGGGTAAGACGGACAAACACTGGCCCGGCCGTTTGTAGAGACGGTGCTGGGCTTTTCCACACAAAAACCCTGCAGTATGGATATAACAAATTCTTCCTGTTTCTCCGCCTTTTGACAGGATCAAATTCATCGTTTACTTTGCTATAGCTTCAAGACAATCAAGATAAGTGGTCAGAAGAGCAATCTTCCTGTTTTACTGAAGTCGACTAACTACATTCATGAGAGAAGTGGATTGTAATATCCTTAGATCAGCCATCGAGAAACGAACGGATGAAACCCGGTTTGTGATAAACACTGTTTTACAGTGATTAAATCGTCTTGCCGAAACAGTTACGATTATGAACCAGACAGACATCTCCTACACTGAGTGAACATGATTTTAGTTTTCTCACTTCCCGAGGATGTTTTTTTTCGTTAGGCTTGTTTTCTGAAGGGCTCAATTTAATTGTTATCGAACGCAAAAAATTGTGTTCGTTTTTGTTCGTACTTATATTATGAAGGACTTAACTCTACAATTAGTCGTACGATGAACTTCCGAAGTCTCCGAAGTCTCCGAAGTCTCCCAGATAAATGACCAATAAAAAAGGAAAAGAACAGCTTTAGCTCAAAAGAATTGTAGACAGAACTCTCTAAACATAGCCGACAAAAACAAATTCTACAATTAGTCACACGATAAACTTCTAAAGTCTCCGAGATAACGCGTTGACAGACTTTGTAAAATCGAAAAAAAGATAATAAATGAGTTGATAATTTATTGTCTCTTTAAAGAGATAAAGCTAAAAATATCGAAAAAATAAGTTCATGGGTCAGCTTTCGACTTTTTTCAAAGGGCTTCAGATTATTGGCAGAAATATTTGCGTCGAAAATTTAAGGGCTTTTTTTTTTTTCTTTGACGTCAGGTCCACGCTACACAGTAGAAATTCGAAGACAGCGTTTTCACTCTGAAACATGTGTACAGGCATCAAATGTTCTCCATCCACGTGACACTGGAGGTATTTTAAAACGCAACAATCATCGGTCACTTTCCATTTTTTGTTTGAGAAAAACTCGGTCAGGGAAATCACAAAGTGTTTCCCGTCCATACTTAATTGCAAAGCTGGCGTTTTCAAATCCCTCCGGTTTGTAGTGCGTTTCTCCATTTGGCTGTCGGTTTGGCTGTTTCAAAAGAACTTACGTGTCTGTCTGGCTGATAACCTTTTCACGTTAAAGTGCTTCAAAAATATGAAACGTTAATATAAGCAAAAGATATTGGGAAGAAAAAATACCGATGCACTCCACTGTTACACAGTTTTCACTGTTTGTTTTCTGTATTGAACTTTCTGTCTAGGTTACGTCCTGTGAGTTTTACAAGATGTAGAATATAAAGCCTTGTTCCCATTTTCTTAACTATACATTGCGCCTTCGAAAGAAAGTTTGAAAACAATTGTTCTTTAAGAACTTTGTTAAGCAACAAAAAATTCCAAGGTGTCTTTATCTGCAATAGAAAACGGCAAAGAAATCAAAACTGGGCATGCAATTTTCGGCGTGATTTCACAAAACAAAATTTCTAATTAAGACTTAATGCACGAACACGCGGGATCCGAACAGGTTTCTTGCCTAAGTGACGGAATGTTCCCAAAATATTTATCAGTCGGTTCCGATATTTTTTAAGACAATAAGTTCTATTGAAAAGTTGAATTGAAAAGTGCTTTTGAGTTATGTTCCGCTCGCTCAAAACAAAGGGCAATGGCGGCGAGCTATTTTGCGAAACAAATAATTGCGGACCGCCTTGCGTTTTGTGGCCTAAATTCACTCATTTTACCCTATTAAGGGCTTTTTGGCTAATAAGCTTACGTAATGGCTTGTAGAATTGCTTTTGAAAGATTTTCGTTTGAAAAGTGCGCCTAATTTTGTTGCATTTTAGAAAACACTTTTTGTGATGTCGGTTGTTGTAACCTCAATGAAAATCTCTTTGCCAGGCTAGGACGAGATTATTATTTTAGTGAGAACAATTCTCAGGTAATTTAACTGAATCGGCATGATCTGATCTGGACACCAGTAGGAAACACTAAAATACGCCGCAACTCTGTCAAAGTCACTCTTAAACTAAAATACAAGATGCGTCAAGCAAATATGATGGCGTGAAAGCGTGAAAGAAAAATCTCGTTAAAAAAGAGGATTTAAATCTTTTTGTAGTGTTTTCTTGCGAAATAATTACGAGGCTACCCAAAACAGACTTCCCGACCCGTATTATCTATAAATGTTTAATCGTTGACCTCTCTTACCTCGTGTTTTGTTCTAAATTATGTTGTAAATTATATTGCCTTGACATGCCTCCAGCTGATTTTTCTCGATTTCTTCCCAACGGAACGTTTGGTTTCAGTAAAATTTCTGTTGATCTCCAAGTCCCCTGGCATTTTAAGCTGCAATTTCTCAGTCTGGAATAATCTTAGAAATAGAAATACTGTCATGTGGAGGTCAGGGATGCCGATAGAGTAACAACGGAAAGTGGCTTACTCCTAGTGAGAACTTTTCCAGAAGCAAGTTCAACAGCGATTGGAAACATATAGTGGACACGACAGACGGCCCGCTCATAGTTCCCCACCCTTCCGTGCATTCTCCTAGCGGGGCCCCTCGATGTCGCGATGCCGTTTCATTGAGACTTAATTTGAAATTTACCGCTCTTTGAAGTGAGAATTATAATTGCTAGAGCCATGTAAAACTGACGAAACAACGAAGTTTCTGAAGCATGTAGGAATTTTCACTGATATACTGTTCCCGAAATAGACATTTAAAAAAAAACTCTCTCTACCGATTCTTAAGTGTTTGGTTTTCCGCATTAACGCAAGCTCTACGCATGTTTTAGAAGGTATCGCAATTTCGTTGCGCATGAATTGCCAGGTAGAATGATAAAAGGAAGTGACTTATTTCAGAACATGATTTTATAACAGGTACGTCACACTTTAGCTTAACGCGGAAAAACGTGCGCGTTTAAAAATTCCATCTTGGATAAAAGAGAGTCCGCTAGATCGTCGTCATCTGTAAAATAAATATAGCGACTCTGGCGTCCTTTGTTTGCCCTTTCGGCAAGTTAAGAATGCAATATTATTAACAGCCAGGAGTATCATAAGTTCAATTAGCTAGATCATTTTTCGCGCGGCCCTTTCAGGTCTCTTTTAGAGAACGTTGCAAAAATGCCGCTCTTTCGGCAAACAATGATAATAACACAGCATCACGCCTTCCGAAAGAAAACTTTGCGGGAGAAGTGTTGATAATGATTCTTTTCGCAACACAAACACTCTAATCTGAAAACAGTTTGATGATGACCTTATGAGGAAATTTTTCTTATTTTCCTTTGGTCTTCCTTTGCGGAAAATTCTTCGTAAACCACCGATTTGATATACAGTTCACGCGTACCGCAAGCTGCGTCCCTTTTGAACACCATTTATTGCGAATTTTTTGCGCAGTGGGCGTGATTCAGCCGAGGGTTGAATTTCCGGGGCAGAGTTTACATCCATTGCTTCGCGAGCGGGAATCTTTGCTTTACTTTTTCCTCCTGAAACTGCGCGCACCCACGACTAGAGAATGAAATTCGTCCATATTTTCAAGTCGGCTTTCTTTCTGTAGTTGTGAAATATATGCGTGTCGCTTAATTCCATCTCATTATTTGAATCTAGTTTGTGGAGATTTCAGAAAAAAGAGAAACGATTAACAGTTACTCCGACCCAAGTTGACCGCGTATTGCCAAAATAATTAGCACCGTGTTAGAAGAAGCCGCTAGCCAATCATCAATTGTGTTATTTAATTTTGTAATAGGAAAGATCTTAAGTGCCCTGTGCACTCTGGAATACACTCAGTGGAAACCAGCAATCAGTTAATACAGAGTCCAGCGATCTTAGGGACAGAAAAGTAGCGGTTTCGTCAAGGGCACAGTAGGATCTCGGAATTGTTTATTGTTTTTGCCGAATATAAAGAAACGCTGACTGATTGACCGCTTTTATCAAAACAGAGTTACCTCTGGAAGCGAAAGGAACTTGATGGAACTACCGAGTGGAATGGCGTCTGTGGTGGTGAAACTCTTCTGCTTTCTTTGCGCCTTCAGCATCCAGGGCATCTTTGTGCAGGGAGAAGATGGCTTATTACAAACTTGGCAAAAGCGCGTCAGTACAACAGTAGCCCTACTGCAAAACAACCCATGCAGGGCGCTTTCCAGAGGGTCCCAATGCGATCCCTCCACTTTCGTCAATCTGGATACACAGACGGTGAGATTGTACACGGCGCAAGGCCAAACAAAGTCAAAACTGAAAGTCGTGCTAACGGAGAGTAAACGCCGGCGCCTTACGAAACACTCTCACAGAAACGACACATACGATGCCGTCTTTGTGCTAGACCCTTATCCCGACGCAAACTTTGGCCATATTGTGTTTATATTTCTCGTGAATTTCGACGTAAATCAGACCGTGTGCAACAGGAGATTGAACGGTATTCATGTCTTCACTGGTAAGTGGTTTCTCCAGCCGTTGAATAGTTACACTGTCATTTTAATCACGAGCGTGCGTGACATCGCGCGCGATACGAGTTTCTCAAAGGAGTTTTGCGCAAGCGAAAAAAGTGTCACTTTCTGTATTAGCATCAAGCCAATATTGCGGGCTTTGATAGCAAGATTTAAATTTAGAGCCTTACGATGATCGATGCGGTTTAGCCGCGCATTAATAACAGGCTGTTGTGACTAACGAACGCGGTTATTGTACTAGCCGCCAAAATTTGTTTTGTATAGAATTTTATCGTAATATCTTGTCACCGTCCAGACAAAACATGGATCTGATAAACCTAGAAACGGGCTTAACAAACACACACTCAAATATTGCACCGCTATATTGGGTTCACTACGTGGCAAAAAATAACTACTTTTCGTGAAATTAATTTAACCGTACGGTTTTATTGGTGTCGTCTTTTCCTAGGACGTGACGAGTGTATTCGTAGAGCAGAGAAGAGGCATTGCAGAAATTTGCTCCATATGCGAGTCAAATGCGAGATCAACTTTATACCACTGGTTCATTCCGATGCCGATGATACTCGGACACAGCTTCTCGAATGCCGCCAGAATCTGAAGACCATGTCCTTTGCGAGCTGTGGCCTGAAAGAGCACTTCCCTCTACCTTGCAGCGACAACTCCGCTCACTGTCTGTCCGGGAAGGAAAGCGTTCGTCCGGAATCTCCGAGCATATGCACCTACGAGATGTGCGATCACGGAGTCTTGATCTCAGGAGGTTGGGATCCATTCACAAGTCGGCCGCTCTACCGAAATAACTTGCGCAATGTTTGGAAATTGCTCCACTCAGAAATGCAGTACGAGAGGGAGAATATCATCACGTTTTTTGGGCAGGGCCAAAAAAACGAACGTGAGTGTATTATCATAGCGAAGATTTGTTTGTTTTATAGGTAAAAGTTTACAATGCGCGCAAGTAGATTATTCAAGCGGCGTGCCTCTCGCCATGGGAAAGCTGCTAATTTATTTTGCAGTCGGCAAAAATGTTTTGTCAAAGCCATTTAATGAACCTAGTTTGAATCGCTTTATTATCGCAGATCATTCTTTTTGGCCATTCTTAATGAGATTTGCGACTCAACTGGGTCAGTTCTCAGTTGCTCTCTCATGCTGGCGTTTTACGGTTGACGGGCCATTAAATTCCTGAGTAAACTGTTTGATCAGCTAGTCAAAGATAATTCAGTGTGCCTTTCTGTCCTCGCTTGCCGAGTAAATCTACCCATTTTGCCGTCTGTGCGCTGGAGATCTGTTTTGCCGACTGTGTTTCGGCACAGCAAGTCGTTGTTTTAAGCGGCTCGGTTTAAATCCTAAATGTGTTAAATTGTAAATAGACGGAGTGAAGCGCACGGTAATTAAGCTTGCAACCGATACCTTTCAAGATTTCAACGAGCGGTTTTTTCGCTTTACAACAAGACAAACACAAAGAAAATTTCGATTATTAGAATATGAAAACACTTGTTTTAAGTGGCTTTTAATTGACCCAAAAACACACTTGACGAGCTTCGCGTTTTTCATCTTTACCGCGCTGCTTGTCGATCAAGTGCGAGGTTTTTATCGCAGTTTCGCTTCTCTAGCACAGCTATTAAGAACGTTTCTGTCGTACCGGCAAAAAAAAATTGCGAAACTAAATAACTTCACACATCCTTACAATCAATTCATTAAGCCTTAAACTGGTCGTATTGTGTCAATTGATCAATCGTCCTTTAGCCTTAGCTTCCCGACTCCAGACAACCTAATATTTTCGGAAGAATCGAACGGCGTTATCAAGCTCTTAATCGTCGACAAGGGTAATAACCGATGCAATATTCCTACGACAACAAGACAATAGACTGAAAAGATAGTAAAAGGTTCTTGTAAACTGCGCTGTAAAACAAAACACGAGGCAACGGGTGGTGCTTTTAATAAATTCCCAAAAACAATACACTAGTAATGCCTGCTCGTGAAAACTACGATGTCGTAATGAAAAATAGAAATTAAAAACTCTAACTTCTGGTGTGTTGCACAGAGGCGAAATCAAGCTTTTCTCTTTTGAAGCAAAATTAAAAATCATGTGGTACGTATGTGTAACAATAAAATTTTCTTTGCGCTTTGCCGCCACACAAATGACGCCGCGGATTTTGCAACCATCTGTTAATAAGGGACAATGCGCTCACAGAATCCTTAAAATTCTTGAAGTATGCTTTGGAAGTTTCTGGACAATTTCTTTAGCGGAGTTTCAAGTTCACTGCGAGGAAGAAAGTCACGTGAGTTGGCCGGTTTACGTCCGGTGTTCTCAAGTCGCATTCTTTCATTCTGCGTGTAAAAAGATCGTGGTTGGAAAACAGAGGGCTTTATATTATTTTATTTATATTATTTATATTATTTAAAGCTTTCCATTTGACTCAAAAGATAAACAAATTCAACTTAAATACCGCAACATTAATCCCAGGCTCACGTCCTAACCACTTTTTTTTTTAATTTCGGCGAAATCGCGTTATCAGAGAAAATGGAGAAAGATTCGTCAAGCCGAAAGATTGATTAGTCATTAATGAGAATTTCACGTACGCGCGGGCTGTAAGATGCATCTCACGTATTTGACGGCAGCGTTAATCATCTTGACAATAAGAATTCAAGTAACTTTTACTCTCGGGTCGCATACCTTTTCCACTGAGTTTTAATTAAAAATAAATTGAGGCATGTGTGTTTGTCACCGCCGAAGTCTGCAAGCACGTACCAATTTAAATGATTATTAAATTTTGACTTTGATTCCAGCCCTTGCCGATTTGGTGACAACATTTTTGTTCAACTGCTTACTCTTCAACTTTTAAATTTCAGCTTAACATATTCCAACTCGCTGCTCTTACAATTACTCTTCGGTGCATTTGTTTGAAACCGTAATATTTTCTTCTCCGAAATTTCCATAAATCTGTATCCCTGACTTAAAAAGCCGGCTCGTTTTTCGCGGTCAAATAAAGTTCAAATGTTATTTTTATTGCTTCCCTAGCAAAAATCAAGATCTATATCCCACAAGATCTTTTTTTAGCTTCCGTTTTTTTTCAATCGACATAACTTTTTTTACTTGAATTTAACTCTGAAATAATTGTTTCGTCTGGAATAAGAATGTCGAAGACGTAAAATTATACCTAACAGGCACAAGGATAGATAAAATTGAAAAAGGGTGGGACGGATTTGAGAACTTTGAGCAAAACCTTCAAAGTTTTTCCCCACTAGAATCGACGAGGTCTTTTCAGTTCAGAGGTACTTTTCTGCCAAAGATTGGACGTTTTATGGCTGTCTGTATTTGGTTTGAGATGCCATTTCTTTTACTGACGAATGAATAATACCCACTTCCGGTTTCTGATCTATACATTTTTTTTCTTATTAGTTGCCCCTCATCAAAGAGACAGGTCTTACGCAGTGTACAGCCCTTCATCGGCCAAAGAATACATCAAGAAGTTATGTGGGTCCTCGCTGTGTGTCGATACTGTCACGCTTTACCTGACCGGCCCCTCCAAGAGTGATGGCTCTCTCCTGTTCTGGGACAACGGTAATGGACTCACAGATGACTCTGAACTTTACTCCCCTAGGGAGCTCTTAGAGGACGTAAAAAACTGCTCAGCTAACCGTCTGTTTATTGTGGCCGACTACAGTTATTCTGGTGCTATGGTCAACAAAATTAAGAGCAGAATGGACCGGCATCCTGGGCATTACCAGAATCTCGTGGCCATTTCGTCGACCTCGTGGAACCAATATTCATGGCGAAGCGACTTCACAGAGGCTTTCGTCAAGCACAGTAAAGAAGGAATGACTACAAAATGTGTGACAGACGTTGTTGAGGTAATGACTCAAGACTTGACCATTAAATTGTGTTTTTAGAGATGCGTTTTACGGTAAAATACAAAATACACGAGTTTCGCGCGAGGACATGCATAAGTTGCTTACAGCTCGTGTGGCACGTTCTGCCCGCACGTACCACGCATTGTCGTGGTTTTCCTGTTGGTTTCGCCGGACCAGATCAAAATTACGGAATAACGGTTATTTCTCGACGTAAATTTCTTTGCGGTTTCCTTTTCAATGAATGCAAGAGGGAAGAATTAGTGAGGCGTAGAACAAACTCAAACAACTGTGCGCGGTTGGTTTTTGTTCTAATTTTTTTTTAATTTTTAACTATTTTAATTAAAAAAAACCAACAACAACAAAAATTATCCCTTTCTGCTGCACTAACATCTAGTTGGACAGAGAGAGTTTAAAGTAAGATGTCTTGCGAAAGCAGTCTGACTTGTATTTATTTTTCTTGGTAACAGGATATCAAGAAACGATTCCAATCCACCAGCTCTCGATCGACTCCTCACTTTGAGACTGGGATCAGTTTCAATGCAACTTACACGACGCTGAACGGCGGAAGATGCAATGAGACATGGCTCGAAGCGAAAGCTGCTCGTCCTTGCAGATTATTAACAGTAGCTGAGTTGTTGGAACTTAGAAACATAAATGAAAACTGATCGTGATTGCTCCAAATGGCTGTAAATACTGTATGAGTTGTCCAACCTACAATCAGATAGAGTAGAAAACACAGGACTTCGTTTGACCATATTTATTCGTTATTTTTTAACAAACGTTTGACATGAGAATTTCTACGTTAAAATACGTTTCGACGGTAATTTGCATGAAATGCGTCACTCGTTGAACATAGAGCAGAAATCATTTTTGTTTTCCTTGATGAAAATATTTTGCCCTTGCGGGCTGATATCGAGAATGGAGTCCTGTATTGATCAAGTGTCTCGTTCAGTAACACTATAATTTTAAATGTATAAAGTAGAAAGAGTTTACGTTTTAAATGAGTAATTACGGAAAAGCAGAGCAGAGACATTTTGCAACGTTAAATCTTGTACACAAGGAAAGTTTTTTTAGGAAGTAAAGTGAAGTTTACATTGAGACAAAGAGCTAGATTTCAGCTGACCGCATATGAAAGTTTTATCAGTCAAAAACGAACCTCTTGTAAAATACTCTTCAGTATTTGTTTGACTTACCAAGCGAGCAGACCTTCCAATAGCCAAGAAAATGAATTGCCAAGGCGGACAAAAATCAACCTGTTATTTCCATGCAAGTGAACCTCTGGCAGCAGTTCAGTACGAGGGTGTAATAAGAAATGGCGGTTTTCGGCTGGCTCGCGTGGAATGCTGTTTCATGCACCTTAGAATAGCGCCGATATTCGATTTGGAATCCGCTGTGATTTATATATTGAGCTGTTTGGATCACGAAAAAAAATAATTGGAAGATTAGTTGTAGCGAGGAAATAGGCGGGGTATTTGGAGAGAGTGCTTTTTCGGTGCGGAATTTAAAATGTAACGAGGCTTTTTATGGCCGAAAAATGTATATTGCTCAGCTATTCAAAACATGCGCAATTTGTGACATAATTGGAAACAAGTGAAGTAATACTAAAAAAAGTACTGTAGATGTAAGATACAGGTTCAACAGGTTAAAACAGGGTAGAGAATATTACAGATACCGCGTTTTTTCAGTCGTGGGACAGGTCACCTGTTGTCGGACGAGTTTAATTGTACTATACTTTAAACTACTTGTGAGCCAGACAACTGGGAAAAAATAGCTTTTACGTCTCAATTTGCGTCAAATATTGATAGCCTAAGGAGCCGTGTAAATATCAGGAATTCTTTCTTGTTGTCGTTTACCATTTTGCAGTCACTACGATGTTTCTCCAAAATGGCGGTCGCCTTTATCAATTTGGGCTTGTTTACCAGTACGAATGAAATACAATGTGCCCGATGGCCATTATACGAACTAATGGTGAAATGATATCTTGGGTTTTAATCGTAAACAAAACACCGCACCCGTGCAGTTTCAAAACTTCGTTTGGTGCAAATCCTCGCCTTGATTTCTGAGCTTCATAAGCCATTGTTTTGCAAATTACTCCTGAGAATGATCTTGACTGAAAATATTTGTCTTTTATTTGAAGATGCTTGTTGATGCGTTTTTTTTTAAACGATACAATCGATGCTACTAGTAAACTTAGTGAAGTTTACTGACATAGCGAACGCAACTAAGAGTTGCCAACTCACAAAGCAAGAACTGAACGCAACACGAGAAAATGGTGTCGTGAAAGCAAACCTGTGGGCTCGCACCAATTTTTTCTCTCATTTCCTTTCGCCTGTCGCTTGATGTTCTATGTTGGGTTCGTGGTGCTGTTTGGAGTGTATCTCGGAGCGATGAAATAGAATGTAAGCCAGTGTAAATATATTAAATAATAAGTTTGATTTATTGTTTTGTAATTTTACTTTTATTTTCAATGTACCGCGCCCTTTCGAAACAATTTAGAGCTACTTGGAGAACCTAAGTGAGTTCTCGTTACAGGTTTGCTAAATGAGAAACATATGAAGTCTTTTGTCTTTTTTGAGTCTTGTCTTGCCGCGAAAGTAAAGGCCAAGCAAAATGAAATATCTAGTTGCAATCTCATAGCTCAGAGTACAGATAGTTTCGAAACATACTTCAAACAAAATTTCTTAACTAGCTTTGACTAGCTTGTCTGCAACACAATCACTTCAAATAGCGCGACCCGTCTTCTTTCTGTGGTAGTTGTCTTATAAGCCTCGATCTTTCGCGCGTCTATCGCACGCGCTCTTACCCAAGACCAGGAACCCTCGCGTACTTGCCAGAACTGGATGGATTAAAAAAAGCTTCAGTGTGGAAATCCTAAAAACGTACAATCTAACTAAAGCCTCGGGTTTCCCCAGTGTTGAAAATCAAATGCGTTATGACAAAAAGCCAAACTTGGGACAAGTGACAATGAGTCCTTAACCTGAAAACTCCCTCAACATCCGCACTGAAAACTGACAAACTTCCAATATTGTACCTGATAAGATGAATTCCTGCCAAATTTGATTTACGATTTGTATATCATACTCAGTCTGTTGGCATTTTGGCTGCACGTTCGACACAATGAAATACATTATACGGAGTAATCTATGTTACGTTTTCTAAATCCAATCGTTCGCTAGGTAAAAACCAAGTAATCATTTAGATTTTTAGTTTAAAAACTAAATTGAGGAAGTTAATCGAACCCATAGTAGCTACAATCCCGGCCAAAAGTAGTTGGGACACTTGAGCTAGATCACGTATCCCCCATCCCCCCTAATCAATGTTGGAAAATATCGCGTTTTTTCCAACAAAAAGGGAAAAATCACCCGATTATCAACATTGTAAGTGGGGGGAGGGGAGAACTCGCTTGCTGTCCCAACTTTTTTGTCCGGGATTGTAGCAGTGAAGATTTCGTAAGTTATGCAGAGCTAAATGGCTGTGTTCGAATTCTGTGAGTCTAATTTGACCAGTCTCAATGAATTCGAACCCAAAACAATGTACTTCGTCTTCAACAAGAATTAAACTATACCAAATTATTGAATATTTTCAAAAATTCCTGTCGGTGTACACGGACAGCGAGGAAATTTTACTACCAAATGCTTCCACTGAGTTGTGTTATTTCACGTAGGTTAATAAACGCCTAAAGGTAAGCGCTTAAGGGAAAAACAATCACGGCATTTGCGAAGGCAATGTTCCGTTATTTTCCTTTACCCACTAATAGCATCGTTCAGTCAAACCAGATTTAGCCTCTAACAGGGGTTCAGCGAGCCCTAACTAACTGAACGCCCAGAAAAGACTATCAAGATTTAACGCATTGTTGTCCCCCATGGAACTCAAGATAACCGCTATCTTACATGATCTAGAAAAACGCAAACTACTGCGATTTTCCGCCACACCCAGAACGCTAAAAAACACTAAGTTTCCGTCGAGCTTACCCATCGCTGCCAACTGGCAATTTTATGCTGCCGTTTGGTTAACCCGAGTTTTTTTTTCCTTTGCATGAGGGAAATTAAAATTGATCCCTCTGAACGCAGGCGTTTACTAAAGCCCGACTATCGAATGAACAATCGCCTCGAAGATCAGTTACAAATCAAACCAAAACGTGAGTTCTTATGACCGCAAGTGCGCTTGTGGGTTTTCGGGCGCCTTTCCCGCCTCCCCTTCCACGAGCAAACTCTCGTCATGTTCTCAGTTGCGACAATGACATCATCATCTTTTAAGTAAATACCCTATTTATACTAACGGAAACTTGTAAACATGATCCGTAGGAGATCATACCGCAAACCTTTTTGTGGGTTAGGGGCGTAAGGCCGGCGGAAAGAGAGAGGGGTTTCTTAAATTAAACTAAACCCGCGCGTGCTGTGTATAAATAGCCATGCTGGAAAGGATTCAGAGCTAATTAAATAAGTGAAAAAGGGATGCGGTCATTTAAAGAAATACATACGAAGCCTCCATGTCCGTCGAATTAAGGTTACGATTATATAATTAATTGCATTATAACTAGGCTGGACGGATCATTGCTTAGAAACATTTCCTCCGGAAATGTGGGTAAATTTATAGAAGTTCAGGCCAAGTTTGTTATTTGCACCCTCTTACCCTCTTCAAATGGCGGCTTTTAATGTAAGGCTTAGTACATTTTTGTTTCTATTGAGTTATTATTTACTGTTTTGGCATGAAACAGCGGTTGGTTTGATTAAAGGCGGCAAACTCGTGAATTAGGATCGAACTTTGTTCTGCTACGCACATGATGCGCAACCTTATACAGTGTCTGACCAATCAGGTGAAAGGCAATGCGCGGTAGTTTCATGAAGTACTTGTATTATTTCAAGGTGGTTTAAACTTTGAAGTCTGAGGATGAAACAATGGAATGTGACTGACAGTGTCAAGAATGAGCAGTACTTTCGTTTGGCGCTAAAATGTTATCTGTACAAGTTGCTAATTTGTTTAAACTTTGAAGCCCTAGTATGTGACTATTTTACAAATGAAAACGATTTAGCCGTACTATCACGCGGTACTGTGTGATGGGTAAAACAATTAGATTATGAGCTGGAGATTTCTATAGCGTGATAGATGACGAGAGCGCTGCATGAGTCAGCTATCACGCATAGAAATCGAGAGCGAATAATCTAATTGTTTTAGTGTTAGTCGTTCAAAACATTATCTAAATCCTTTTCACAGACACTTCGAATCAAAAACGCAAAAAGGCATTAGTATGTTAACGCATTCTCCCTATCTACAACAGATTAGTATTATTTTACTAGCCACGTTGTATCACGAATGCCTTCTCTTTTTGGCTACAATACAACTATTTATTCTGTTCTAAGTAGTGAGTGGCGTAGAAGTGCGCTGTTTGTTAACAAACTGGCGGCCGCTTCGTTGCGCTTTCGAAGTGTCTATAAAAAGAATTTAGACAGAGTTTTGAACGAGTAGTATATCATATATGTGAACTAAAACAATTAGATTATCCGCTCTCGATTTCTATATGCGCGATAGAAACCTCGAGCTCATAACCTAATTGTTGAATACGATGAGTATTGTAAAGTGGGCGTTAAGACTGTTTGCCCTTCTTGGGTTATTTCCAAAGGACGTGACAAGTTTTTTTAAGCTTCGGTAGAAAGCAAGGACTTATTTCAGTACAACTAACGTTTCCGGTACTTTAATCCGAGTAATTGAAAATTTTGAAATATTTTTCACGTTGATTATTGCAAGCAGAACATATCTTGTACCCTGTGGAGCAATATTTGATTTCATGTGAACGTGCAGATATGTTTTCTGCATAGGGTCCAAGTTTCGTTAAGATTAAGTGATGAGTTTCAAGGGATTAACGTTTCCGTTTTGTACCATTTCGAGTGATTCCACCTGTTTTCTACACGATATAGTTGTAATTTTAATTACAGAAGTAGTTCAATTCATGCTATAGTTTATTCCAAGTTCAGGGAAGGAATTTAAATGCAGTTACTTGTAAGTTCCGATCGGATATAAACAGACAAGTATTTATCGAGACGTTCATGTAAGTTGCATGCAGTCAGATTACTTTGAGCTCGTCATAAGCCAAAGGAACTATTAATTACAATACCCGGAAACGCAGCTACTCCAGAAAACAAATCGACTAATTTTAAAAGTAGTCACCGATCACACTTGCGGCAATGAAATGCCTGCGATTATCGGGTTTCTGATTTGAGGATTATATGCTTTTTTTCTGGGACAGGATACTAAAATTTCCAAATTTGGTTTCGGAGAATGAGCGAGGAAAGAAAGGGAATAAAACATCGCTGAGTTATTCTTAATTTATTTTAGAAGAGGACGACGGTTTTTGAGGGTCTTATACTTCACTTGGCCTCGTTCTTTTTCTGCTTGTTTATGGACCGAGACGACATAAACGTGCAAAAAAAGAACTTGGCCAATATTCAGCCATCTTGACCGAACAAGCTTAGTCAATAACCCATATATATTTGCTCTGCCTTCGGCTTCGGTAAATAATTGATCTGCTCCCCACTAACAAATCACGATATTTTGCTCAACCTTGTCTAATAATTATTAATTAGTCACACTTAACTAGCTCAATTGGTCTCCAGAATGTTTAGGTGTTATTTTCTAAAGAAACTGTTAGGCTGAGTTGGCAGGCAAGTGAGAAACATAGCTTTGAAGTTGATTAAGTTGCCATAGTTAATTTGTGTAGCTGACGTTTTAAGCGTAGCTCCTCGCCAAAGGAAGCCAACTTCAAGTTGATGAATAACTCACGGAGTCAGGGAAAGGCCCTGGGAAAGAGGTTGTCACGGAGTACTCCCTATATTGATTTATACAGAGAGGCTCCGATCGAAAGGGGTTCCTTTTTCAGGCTTCAGGCATATAAAAGGTAGGGATTTCACAATTTGAGGAATATGAAAGGGAAGAGAAATCTGTTATTTATTTATTTCAAAGGGATTTTGATTAAAACATTTTGAACTGAAGCAACCTGGTAATCAATTGGTGTCCTATACGAATACACCAATTGAATACCAGCAACCTCGTTCCCAGGGTTTTTCCCTTGAAGTTGGGAGGGGCGGCTGAAGCATTTTAAGGCTGTAACATTTCACTTAGTAAGCCCTAACTTAAGCCCTGCCTAAGTACTTTTTTCAATTAAAGGTACCTTTACTTTCAAAATAGCATACTAAAGAGTAAGAATTTGGACCTCGGGGTGGGAGCCTCCCCTGGGAAATAGCTTGATATTTCTTATACTGTAATATTCTAGCTAGTGATAAGAACTTGAGAGGCACATCGTGCAGCAAGAGTCTCAGAAGAGATATGGAAACTCGCTGCTGTCATACTTATTTTTATGTCATAGTGGAAATCAGGCCTTACACGAGATTACGTCAGCTTCGTTTGCGCGAAGTTTTCTCAAACTTCTGATTATCAAACTTCTGGTACCTTCGTGTCGTTTTCACGTAGTACCCTTTTCATCTCTGCTGCTTTGGGAATATGTTCCCGATGAACCGAAACTTGATTTTGCTAGTCATATGTCATTATTGGTCGACAGGCAGGCTCACCAGAGCAAAAGACTCCGTGAAAGTTGTCCATTAAAAAAAAAAACTGTCAAAATCTTTCTCTAGTCAATAAGCCCCTTCTTCTCCTCTAGCATCAGCTTGGTGTTAATTCTTTTGTAGGCTCCCCTGGAAATAATTCGGTCTACTTATTTCCTAGGGTGCAAGCCATTTATAAAGATAAGGTAAAGTCCGCATCTAGTCTAAACGAAGGGCTAAGTGAATCATTAGTGCGGCGCTCAACTAGGGTTTCAGCAGCATTAAACGAGTATTTCTGCTCCCCCTAGATGGGTGGGTAGTCCATCGCAGGGTTACCCTTAGCACTGAGTTTGACATTCCCCATTTATACACCTGGGTGGAGAGAGGCACTGTGAGATTTAGGCCAAAGTTACTTAGTCTAGGGTACCCGAGATAACCCTCCCCCGACGCAACTTTATCGCTTTACTCCCTTTAGCGGCCGAGTCAAAGTTGAATCTGCATAATTTTTTATAACCCTTCTTGAATAATCAAATGCGCAAATATCTCTCTTTCTTTGAGTTTTCGGTCATTCGATCACAGTGAGTTTTGCCGAGTTAATTTTCACTTCTTTAATACGTGAATTTCTACTTTAAATCCTAAACATGGGCATTGCGAACACTCGCCACGCCGATTGTTGCCCCGGCTAGGCGAGCCAAAACGTTTATTTGAATAAAACTTGTCCCGCTTGCCAGGACGGTTACCCTACCCGCGGAGGCGACATATCTCGCCCAACCGAGTTGTCTCGCCCTCCGAGACGGGTTCGCGATCCTAATGACAACGGTTGGTTGAATTTTATGAAGAAAGAAGCTTTAAGTTATCTAGGCAAGGGAAACTCGAGAGGAGGGCTGTGTCGGGTGGCCTGAAGTATCTTTTCCAAGAACATAACACAATGTCGCTGGCGAGGGCTTGATTCGGAGTCGAGCGCTAACCTTGACCCCACCGCACCTCCGAGTCCACTTAAACCATATATGCTAATCATTAAAAATCAAAATATCTAGCCAATTAAATCATGTTTCTTCAAAGGCAAGCCAAGAATAGAATAAAGTCAAGAATCATTGCACCGATGACCCCAAACATGGGCGGCAATGACTACCGGGAACAATTCCTTGTAGGCAATCGATTGCTGCCGCTGAGAAGAAGCCCAGGACCCCGCGAACCAATAGCCCTTTAGGAACGCTCCATAGCCCAATCGGCGATCCTGCAGCATCTGAAGAGACTTCCACATCGGCCCCAGGGAGCAGGCCTGGGAAAAGCCAGAAGCTAACACCATGCCACTGGTACAGGAACTGGTGACACCAAATCCAAGTGAAACGAGACGAATTGGATGGTCCTTCTTGCGGAAACAGCACAAGAGGTCGATCATGCGACGTAGGAAGGTCCTGCCAGGCCACACCACTTTAGCTGCATGATGTAGATGACCAATGAGGGATTCCAAGTCGCGTCTGTTACAGGTCTTGTGGGGAAGCCACGAGCTGATCAAGCACTTCAGGGCGGATAGTTTTTCCGCAGGTAAGCGGGCGATTTGGCTAACAGAATCCAGCTCAATTTCTAGTACTACCAGCACCGTTGCAGGGCCCTCGCACTTCCCCGGATGGAGGGGCAGGAGACGGCACGTCAGGTACACCGGCCTGACTGGACGAGCTTCGCACGTCGTTAGTTGGAACAGGAGGGACGACTGCACTCGGCGAAACAAGGAGTTCGTCAGCAAGGCTTTCCGACGAGGAACCAGCGTCCAAACCGGCTGCAAGGCTGTTATTAGTACTCCTAAGGGCATGATAGTAAGCAACGATGTGGAGGAACAAAAGCAGAACGCACGGGAAAAAATCACAAGCAAGAATCCGCAACGATTCGTAAGAGCAAAGTTGAGCCGTTGCGCGTTAAGTTTTAAGTTGTTGTACTCATACCCAGTCGCTATTTACATATACTGGAGGAGAGAAGATTGGATCCTACATAGTGACTGGTTTCGAGTCTGGTGCCCAGGGTCATATAAATATTGCGTGGATGTGCTTTTATCCAATGCGCCTAACATTAGTATGACAAATATACCATTGCGGTATATGTTTTATAGATCTGAATTGCTAAATCAACGGTGCATGAAATATAATTCCAACTGGTCGTCTAAAATAGGCTAAACTTGAAATTGTTTTGCAAACAGATCATGTCAGTACAACCTAGATGTGATAGGGCAACCAATTAAATACACAAATTAAACCACATGTAATAGGCGATTTCTCTGAGGGCGTCATTTAACTTGAGTACCAGAGTCATTATAATCATTATAATTTTTCGTGGACAATTCTGTCCAAGGGGAAAATAGTGCAATGAGATTTACCCTATGCGAAGCACCAATCCGTGAGACAAGGCCAGACCACAACACCGGGAATTACGTGCGCTATTCTTTCTGTTACTTAATTTATTTTATTCTTCAATTAGTTTTTTTTTCTTGTGCTAGTGAGGATATTTGTTACTCAGTTAAACCTCACTCTCTGAGACTTCAAAGTTTAATAAAGGAAAAATATATAATGTGAGGCTTTTAGTAGCATGTTTAGTTAAGTGCATATAGTTTATATGTCTATTTGTAGTTTAGTTGAACTATATATTTCTTTTTGACGGTTGCCGAAGAGAACTAAGCTCTTGCTAATGGATAAAGGGTGAAAGTTTCTAAAGAAACTGTGGTGCTGCGTCGGTGGGGGTAACAAGGTAATTTGGTTATATCA
>OMLO01000220.1_pt1 | contig 33124 bp, 45 predicted proteins | sample 1674811 | NCBI WGS metagenome assembly OMLO01 (sample SAMN06265003, study PRJEB25207) | coral metagenome | isolation source: Coral host | place: Mexico:La Bocana,Puerto Morelos, Mexico | collected 2008-11-13
GTTGAATGGGTAGCCCCTATAAATTGCCGAAAATAACTGGTTCAACTGGAGTTATGAGGCCCCTACGAGTGGAGCCATAACTCTACTTGTAACTGGTTTTAAAGGGCCCGTCTTGTAGGTGTTTCCAGCCATTTTTGGGGGGCTGGACGCAGAATATTTTGTAACGTTTAACGGCCACATAAGGTGACTTGGTATGCCCACGTTTCCCCGATGGGCCCCCACTTAGGATACGTGGTTAGTTGAGGGGGTAAACTTTTTATAGCAAGACCAACCCAATACTTAGAGGACTTACCATGGTTATTAACTAGCAACTACTGAATGTGATCCTCCTCCAAATAGTGAGCTGATCCTATACTTGAGATTTGGGAAAACTTGTGCATTTCCAGTTGGGTCATTATCATTGAAGCATTGGACTGGCAACCAGAAACAGGTTCTGGAAGTGATACCATAGTTCAAGCAGTAGAGAATAGCCAAACAGCATTGTACAGCAGGGTTCGACAAGAAGAGTGTTCTAGTGATTGATCCGAGACGTTTCTGCTAGAAGAACAAATCTACTCATATTTTGCTACTGTGCTGCAGCCATTTGTTTGTTTGAAGGCTCAAGTGAACGCTCGAGTTCTTTTCCCATTGATTTTTCGACAATGCCATACAGCACGCCATTATCGCAAAGCTTGTCCAACAGGGTGGTGCGCCATCCAGCCTTAACAGGAGCCCTGCCAGAGACGCGCTGTCTCAATGGCAAAGTTTTCTTGACATATCCGGTGGCAAGCCCACCACTGAGCCAACCAGAGAAATGGTGGCACTTTGAAGGATGTGAAATGTTTGAGGAGACCGTCACTGTGTGGCATGTGACCCTTCTTGGAAATCTGATCCAGAGTTCACCATTGGCACCAGGTTCCTCAGGCATTTTGAACGAATTTCATTTGCGAAATGGGCAGCATGGACACTCACACCAGTATGGGGTATTCTGCAGAGCCTGCCCCCACCAGACTGGGTCTGTGGTCCTCGGTTCGAGACTGAAATGGCCTGACCAGCCAGGGTGCGCGCTTGAGCTGCAGGCACACAGTCTCAAACGTGTCAGAGATCTCGGCGGTTCCAAGTGAAAGTGGGCAAGAAGTATCTCTGCACAGCTGCATATCCTTCTCATGGAGAACGAACAGCTGACGATGGGCAGATAGAGTCTGGATACATGGTGGGCATAAAACGTGGAGAAGAAGTCGAGGTGCTGGCAACAGCAGAGAAGGGTCACGTGGGAAACTTGTTCCCTGAATACATTTATGGCCGGAATGGCAACATGTTGGGATGGTATCCTACAGCCCTGCTCTGTGATCAACCTGCACTCGGTGTGAGGGCTTTGCTCCACAGCTTGGTTAAGTCCCTTTGGCTGAATGGCCAGAGGGGACAGGTGGTTGGACTGCAATCACAGAGATGGCAGATTCGTCTCAAAGATGGGAAAATGGTAGCAGTCACAGAAAAGAATTTACATTTTGCCAGCTGTGACAAGCATCTCCTCGCATTGGGAACCAGGAAGATCATCATGACATGCCATCCTGACAAATGCCGCACGAACGACTTCAACTACCTTCTTGGACTGGCCATCATGCTGCGAAGCAACAGGTGAGAGATTGCAACTGTGAGCTGAAGAGATAGGCACACTCCCGAGATATTATGCCCTGGCTACACTTTAGAATGCAAGGACGAATAATGGAAAATGAGGGTCCCGAGAGCCAAAACAAACACGTCAGAGACATGTGAGGTTGCAGGTACACCAGCCGAAATGCAGTCTTTGTAACATCATAAGAGTTTTGGCTTCAGTCACTCGTCCTGTCTTGCTTTGCCTACCATGTTCTGCGCCTCCTTCGCCTGCAAGCCGTGCCTCCTCGGGAAGTGGCATGATGAGCGCTGCCAGCAGCGGGCTTCGACTGCAGTGCCTTTTGCTCCGGGGCTGCCGCCGCTGCCACGAGTGGAGGTGCCGCGATGCGCCAATCCTCAGTGCCCGCTCCTGCCTCATCCAGACATGGAGTTTGGCGGCTTTTGCTGCAAGCGTTGCTGCGAGGGAAGGGGAGATCACGGTCGTCGATGCCTCCACCAACTTGCTCCGGTGGAAGGAGCGAGCCCGGCCATCTATGATGTGGAGGTAGTAGACTGCTAAAATGACCGCTGAAATGTGCAGTGTGTACAGTTTAGGACAGCAGGCCTGCCGCACCAACCAAGGCAGGAAGCAGCAATGAATAATAACGCCTTTCGAAAATAAGGAACATTGCCTTCAGTTTTACTGAGCTCACAAAAAACCAGATAAAGACGGCAATGCAAGACACGCAAAATTGCATGTTATCTTGTATTTTCACATTGTGCTTTTAGCTGTCTCGTAGTAATCTACGATGCAGAATAATGCCGTGCAGAACATCCAGTGTCTGATTTCGATTCCAGATCATTTGTAGAGGGCACCCACCTAGCTGCAGGTTGGTAAATGTTTCTAGCGCCGATAGTCGCATGAGCTTTTCGGTTTTGAAACAATGCATGTGCGGATGTGGGAACAAGCAGATTTGTCGGCGCATTGCTGACTACAATCGTCGTGGCATCCCCTCGAAGCCATGTCTGCAGCGGTGCCTGTGGAGTCGGGACGGGTTGACCATGAAGCTATTGCTGCTGAGCACCAATGGGAGATCAATGGATACTGTGTAGTGGAGGGCGGCAACTTTCGGTTTGCCATCCCGTTGGTGATCCCAGTGAGCCAGATCCCTCTTCGGCGTGACGGCGCCGTGGATTCTGACAGATTGCATGCTATGATACAGCTGCACATCGATGCGATGGCAGCTCAAGAGCAGGTTGATGGGTCCTCCTGATAAAGAGCCAGGGACGGAGGGAAAGACGTGGAGCGTCGAGTACCACTCATTTCATACAAAAGATGGTTGGAAGACTTTCGGATAGCCTCTTGTCATCCTGCAAAAAAGGCCACCAAAAAAAAAGGCGCGCAGGACGACAATCTCCGTTTGGCGAGATTTGCCTTCAACGTGAAGATCTTCATGGTGGTGGAGCGGCTGGCTGAGAATGATGCGAGCGCCAAGGCGCGATATATTGAATGGTTTTGTGTTGTTCTGACGCCGCACTGCTGGGCAGGCTTTTCGCAGGCAGGGTGCTTCGGTGGCGGAGCTTCCCGGCTTTCCAAAGGCGTTTGAAGCAGGCTGCGCGCTGGGTGAGGGAGGCCCCCCGGGAGCAGGCGCACAACGGACTGCGGTGCCATGGAGTGCGCCTGTTGAAGCCACATTGTTGCCCATGGCTCTCATTGCCAGGTGCAAGCTTTTGAGGCCAAGGTGATCAAAGCTCCTGGGTGGCAGTACAGCGACCTCATGCCCAAAGGTGGCCACGCATGAAACAAACGTCGCCCCGCGCAGGAGGTCAAAAATGTGATAATGCGGACGTCGTGTGTATGTGTGTGTCTTGCTAGCTTGCTTGCCGGTTTAAAATTTGCATGCAAGCATGGCCGGGGCCATGATCGACATGTACTGATCATCCAATGGCTTTTGTTGAGCGCAAAGGTGCAACTTGTTGTAAAGGCCAGTCTCACTTGAAGGTATATACGGTATACATACCGCCGGCTTTTCTGAAAAACGGAGTCTTGATCGTTAGTGCACCCTTGCCCTTGTCTCGCTGTAAATATGGAAGCCTGAAATACACTGTTAGTAGTATAGTAGTGAAGAATTATATTTTGCCTGTGTACTTGATGGGAATGCTCATGAGCCAACCAGTGAGCGCTTGGATGTCGCAGGAAGTTAGTACATGGTTAGGACATGAGTTATAACCTAACCCACTTACTAACCATTTACTAACTTCCTGGGACATCCAAGCATGTGGGTGGAACTTACCCAATAGGAACCGCATAAATGTGTGCAAACACCTTTCGGGAAACATTTCAGGAAGAAGAATCAAGCTTAGTTTCAAACCTGATCCGAAATGTTCCCCGGATGGTACGTCAAGAATCTGCTTTAAAACACCTAAAACCTAATCAAACGCACCGTAAACCTACCATAAAGTTATATCGGTGGCATTTGGCCCCAAATTGGTGACATTTGGTTTTGCATTTTGTGTGCCCGCCCTTTCTTTCTGATCTTTCTGAAACCTTCCCACCCTCCCACTCCCTTTTGCTTTGGGGCTGTGCTAGTGGTCACTTCATGTCTCTCTTCAGTGGGCCATGAAGACCAAGTAAGGTCTTCATGGCCCCACCTCTGCTGCAACACACTGGCAGGAGAGCCATGAAGACCAAGTAGGGTCTTCATGGCTCTCTGTTGCCGCCCACTGAGAGTCATGAAGACCAAGTTGGTCTTCATGACTCTCAGTGAGGCTGAAGACTTTCGCTACAATGATCCTGGCAAGTCATGGTGCGGTCATGCGCCATGGTGCTAAGGACAATGGTCACGAGTCATGGTGCTAAGCACAATGGTCATGAGTCATGGTGCTAAGCACAATGGTCATGAGTCATGGTGCTAAGAACAATGGTCATAAGTCATGAGACTTTTTTAAAAACAAGCTTGGCCCAAACTAGCTGCATACTAGCTGCATAAATATACATATAAAAGTATGTGTATAATATGTGAACACAAACCCAAAAAAGCTGAACCGCTGTCAGGTGTTTTTCAAAACATCTGTAAAAAACCTGCTGCCAGGCGTTTCTCAAACCAAATGCCAGGTTATGTGAGAGTGTACCAGCTATTTTCTGGTCGGGGGTCTCAAGCACACAAAAGCAAATGGTATTATGACATAAAAAAAAATGGTGGTTACAAATGGTGCCCAGAGATGCCCCATAAATTCAAAAATGAGTTGGAGACCATGTGTTTTTTTCATGTTTTTTCCAAAGATTGCCAACGCGTGTTTGTTATTTTCTTTTTCAATCGTTCTCTTCTGAAGCGAATCAGGTGGACACCTATCGGTCTTCCCTTATGTGGAGGACCTGCTTCTGTGTGACAGAGCTACACTACAAGTTTATAATGCAAAGATGTGCCCAATAAATTTCAACAGTTCCAAACACCATACTTATGCACCATTTTTCCGGAATCTATTTGGATAAATGTTTTTCCTATGTATCCCTTTTTCCTATGGATTTCATGCTTTTACTCCAGGACACCTGCCCTGCTGCAAGTCTTCGATCCTTGTGAAGGCCCAAGACTTAAAAAAACATAACATAAATGAACTAGTGCGATGATGCCCTACGAGGTATGGATGTCAATATCAGAATGGAATTTCCTGAAGTTTGAGCTTGAACTAGTTTTGATTTCCGGAAAAATTCCATCAATTTCCCTGAAAAAAAAGATATCAGAATCACACGTTAGCCAGCTCTCAAATTTTGAGCCCCCTGATCTTTGAGAACCCTCAGCTCCATGATGCTGTCCAGGTGCGACCTACTGCATCGAACATGGAGACTGATCATGGGTTGGAGGGCCCAAATCAAGGGAGTCAGTGAAATCAAAGGACGGATTCACTTGAGAAAACATCTTGGAGAAAGTCTTTAGCAAAAACATTCACTGTCATTTTTTGGATGCGCAAATGGACATATCGAGGACATGTTGAATGTTTTTTGGGCAAATCAAATTTCAATGTCGAAACATTTTTTGACATCATGTTTGTGTTTGGAACATTTGGAACATATGTCAACACACCAAGCTGTTCATGTTCAAACAAGATCATTTAGATCCGTGGTACACTGAATTTTGGCCATGGACTTGGAAGCTTTGTTGAATGGTCGCAAACGGCCAGCCGCTGCCCCGGAGAGACCACCTTGTAAGCGGCCTGCAGTAGCTATGAGGCGGCCTTCAGTCAGGCAGCCTGAGCCAGTGCAACCAGAACCAATACGGCGACCAGACCCGATCCGAATTGATTCTGAATCAGATTCGGAGTTTGAACATCTTCTTGAAAAAGAACTGCATGGATCAGAGTGGCCCAACTTATATGACAACTTCGCACTGTTTTTTCTGATTTATTTCATATTTCAGGGTCAAGCGGGATAGGGTATATAGATTCACAAATCCACATTTTTTAAATTTGATTTGTCTTCTCAAAATCGATTTCCTTCATTCTTTTCGAAAACCGTCGAAGGTATCCCTTGCCAAAGAACTTCGCAGAACTTGGGTCATTGCCTGAGGGGCCCTGTATGTAGAGTATGTAGTTTCGGTGGAAAACTGATCATCAAATTCAAACAAAATTGTTGAGGCAGTGGCCACGCATTCTACTGGAGAGGTTCTGTCTGGTCTTTGGGGAAAAGTACACCATGAACAAAATTCGCACATGGACAGCAATGAGTGTTCTTTTTTTGTGTCAGGCTTTACTAAAGCATCTCCCTTATGTCCATTGTATAAATATCCCAACTTCCCACTCGGCTTCCCAGGAAAATGCGATTGGCGGTGCTTCGACCTGTTTGGTGGAGCTCATTGCGTTCGACAGGCCTGGAGGATGATTCTTGCTGAAGCGCACTCTCGCTGGGGTATTGGCTCTAAACTCACCTATATGGGTTTAATGTTACTCAGCTTATATGTGAAGTTCGGCGTGGTTCAATTGCAGGAGTTCCAAATTTTCTAGTTGAGCTCCTTTCTAGTCAAAGTAAGGTTGAGCGGAACCGGGCATGCGCCAAGCTCCACAATGAGAACTATACCGATTGCTGCTTCAGAGACATTCTGGAAATGGTGACACCACGTGGTTCTGGGAAGGATTGGTCACCAAATAAACTCAAGCTTTGTAAGACTGCCTTTTGCACTACCCACAAGAAACAGTGACTTGTTTTAAAGCCTGCATTTTGGATATACGCACTTTTGATGGCACCTTGAGATTTGAGTCCAAAACATCAAACTTCCGTCAAAACAATGAAAACTCAGTTGAAATTGAAACTGTCATTGAAAGATTTTGACCTGCTTTTTCAGGGACCTCCCATGCTTCCCTGTCCAGCCTGAAAAATGCCAAGGTGTGAGATCCATGTTGACCGTGAAGATCTTTGTGTGATTGGTGCACCATGCATCCTGTTCTCCTTGCCACGTGGTTGCGTTCATGTTTTTTCAACAGACCCTCTCCTAGCTGGCTCACCTTAAGCAAGTTAAAAAAATTGATGTGCATGCTCCATTGACTTATCTTTTCATTTTTTGAATTCCACAACATAATCAACATATGATTGACCACATAATAATTGCCCCTCAGGTATGGTCTGAAGGAAGGCTTCTCGAACGAGATCAAGAGCCGTGTGCATTCAGCTGGTGCGGTCTTTCAAAAAATGACTGATCTTTCCTTGCATGAAAATGTTCCTGGTTATGATCAGGACTGGGTCCAAAACAGAAACACCGTGAAATCCGCAATGTTCTTTCCATTGACAAATTGTTAGCTTAGCGTTTCAGTAGAGTGGAGGAGTTTCTGGACAAGAGCTTGAAGAACCACAGGATCCAGAGCGTTTTGCAGCACCCTCAGCATCAACATGAGAATGCCAATGCACGCACTCCCCTCGCCTTCCTTTGCTACCTGCCACAATCACTGATGAGGTTGGACCCGCGGATGTTTGGTCACCCAAACAATCGGCTGCGAGCCTGGCGGATTTGCTGGAATCCCGAGCGTCGAGAGTGGAATGCATCTTGGGATCTGCAGCAACTTGTTGACATGATCCTTCTTAGACTGGATACCACAGTAAAGCTAGACTATGGTGTCTATCTTCGACCCTGTGCACCAATGGCATCTACCAGAGAACGAGATTTGACAGCGTTTCTGTGCTGAAATGGTCTCATATGTTCTTGGACGTTTTTTTAGAATATATATTCATGAATTTTTCAAACATCATTCCATAACTTCATGTCTTCTCCCTTTGCTCTGTCTCCTGGCTTCTTGTATATCTTGTATCAGGTGCCAACAGCTTCACTTGGCGAAGTTCCGGGCTGCGGTTCCACAGAAAGGTCTTTATGATTTGTCAGCCAATGTTGACAAAAGGTGTCGAACCGAGACGCAACACAAGTTGCTTCCATGCTTGACTACAAGCTCACAGCTGTGGTTACTTGTCCAATGAGTGACAAACATTTACGGTCACAATTACTTCTCTATAAAAAATGGGGTGTCGGTCACACACATGTCACAAATCATCAATCACATATCCTTGACCATTGCCAGACCCTTCTCCGCACACAGGTGTGACAAGAAAAAGCGCCTGATGTTCGGAGAGGAGCAGCTGGCAGCTTTGGGGTATCCGTGCCTCAAAGAGTTGGCCAAGGAAGCAAAGGTGGAACCCTGGCTTGATAGGACCCTAGTCGGTAAGTAAAAAATGACACACTTATATCTATAAATCTGTGACTAGCATGATTCGACTTCGCATCATTCCAGCTTTGGATTGTTCCGACTTATGACAGCATTTTCCTGACTTGTTGATTTTCAGGAACTGGTGGACTTCTCTGACTTCACGCAGTCCAGCATTCGCAAAATGGCAGGAAACGGCATGAGCTTGCCTTGTGCAGGCTTTATGCTGCTTGTCATCATTCTTTGCCTAGATCCCAAGTAGAATGGAACCATAGGAACAAAATTAGTGCTATGTATAGAATTGGAAAGAGATTGACATGCAGCGGCGTGTTTGCAAAAATTGCCCCAGTAGCGAGCGATGTGTTTGTGAATGACACCCCCACCAACTTGTGAAAGATGAGCGGATCCAAGAAAGACCATGGTTTTGTTATGTTTTGTTTGTATGCAGCCATGCCACCTTTTGGAAAAGAAAGTAGTGAACCCAATGCTAGACCCTTGCCGTTTTTGTCTCTGAGCCATGCGCCGAATGCCGCAAAAGCTCGGAGGAAAGCAACCAGGGCTTTTGCTTCTGAGCCTGCAGAGCGGGTGACCCCTTCTGTTCCCAAGAGTGAGCCTTTTAGGAAGCAACCCAGACTTGCTCAACTCCCTTTTCAAAATGAAGATGCTGAATCAAATTCCCATTCAAGTACAACCAGAAAACAACGTCCTTTTGGTGATGAAGATTCTGAACACATGGACTCCAATAGTGATAGTGCTGGAGAGGATGATTTCAAAGTGACATCGTCAAGTGTGTTTTCGCTGGGATGGCAAAACCTGATGAGCTTCAAGAATTCTTCATTTTGGAAAAACAATCAAGATGACAAGACTGGTGCGAAGCCAAAACGGAAGTACGATAACAGCAAAAGAAAATCTGAAGCTTTGTACATCAAGAAAGACAACGCTGGGGCACTCAAGAAGAGGGGATCTGACCCAGCAAGAATCAATTCGCTTCTTGATGAACCTACATGTCGATGTTCCATGGATGCAAATGTCTATTTGCTTATTTGCTTAACCCCATGAAAAGGGACTAGTTTGCTTAACATCAATCATTGTACTGGTACAGTAGTAGAGTTTGGCCATGTGCTAGATAGGCTCGGCGCAATCTGTTTTCTGAGGTGCCAACAAATTGTGCTTCGAGCAATTCAAGATGTCCAAAGACCTGCACCAGTTTGTGGCAGATTTCTGGAGTATGGACAAGCGAGATCAAGATTCACTAGTGTCTTGACATCTAGGCTCACAATTCAAAATTCTTGCAAACATGTTTTTTCTTTTCAAGATTTGGAATTGCAGACTTGATTTGAGTCACAACTAAGTTGCTTTCTTCTGGAACTATGACACAGAATTCTTGGATGCTGCTAGACAGATCCCTTGGACCCAAGTGTATGGCGTTGTTGCTGGGTATCGGCCAAGCCCGCCTTCGCAAGGCTGTCGCTGGCGCTCCCGACTTGAGGTTCGGAAAGAAAGAGCACAGAAGCAAACCTGGCACTTGGACTGCTGATTCGTTTTTCCAAGTGGCATACGACTCATTGGCAGAAACGTTGCCAGATAAGTTGCTAATCATAACTAGCAAGGCATTACGCACTTTGTATTTCCATGTTATCTTAACTAAGCGCGCAATCTGACTTATTGTGAGATCTTTTATTTGTATGCGCTTGGTGGGTGCCTAGGTTCATACGCAGGGGCAGAGCATCTCATCGTAAGGTGGATTTGGATGATTCTGAGGATAGTGATTACGAAGAACTTGCTTCTGATATCGAGGAGGATGAACTCAGGGAGTGGCTAAGCAGTGTAAACTTCAAAACTTACGGCTTGGTCCCTGGCGAGACTTTGGTGCGAAAGTTTTTACCCCCAGGGACCATTGCAGACCTCTACCAACACTACACAGCAACACAAGCCTTGCTAGGAGGATATACAGTATCGTCCTTTGACTGCTGCATGAAGTGTTTTTTGGCCAAGTCCCAAAAATAATAAAACACGACTACGTATAGATGTGTTATTGTGTTCAGAACTGAAAGCATAGCCATGTTTAAGCTCCCTACACTGGACGCATTGCTCAGGTATGGCACGTTCATGGATGTCTACAAACGTCGCTGGGAGGAAATACTTCGCTTCAGAAACCACAACCTCTTTACAACTTGTGAGGTTTGTTTTGCACAGAAGCAACAGTTGGGAGACAAAGCTATTTCGATGGAATCCAAATTACAAGCATTGAAGCTGTACAGGGAACACCTGCACAGCCAGTACTGCGATAGAACAGTGATTTGGAGACTTCAGTCAGAATCTGCTGAACCAAATAGCAAACTTCTTCTCATCTCAACTGATGGTTAGACCAATCAAAATTTGCACTGCCAAGAGAGCCAGAGCTTCGCAACAACGCTGGTTTGAGCCATGTTTGCTATTCAAATGTAATTTTTCCAGTGTTTTGAAATATTGGGGTCTGGTTCAAAAAGAGATGAACTTTTTTTGTGCGTACTACTCTCGACCCCAGGCAAAAATACCAGCGCCCCAGGCTAAAAATCCATGGCGCCTGGGCGTTTGGGTACACTCTCAATGTATTTATCATGGATGAGAATGCAAAGCATGACAGCTCAGCTATTCTGGAAATACTGACTCAAACAGTTGAGGATGTTACTAGATATCGCAAGGCCCATCAAAGTTTTCACTTGGTAATCCCCCTAGATTTTTGGTCATATGTTGAACTGTTGACATTGAACAAAGTTTATTACGTCCCATCATTTGCAAAACACCGTGCCCGCCTCAGGTATTCCGTATCTGCGATGAGGAAGGCCGTCCGAGACCAACCTGCCTTCTCCTCAACGCACCTGGCAGCAATGGTCGGTGGATTCAGCAAGGGGTTATTGTTTGGAAGGAGAATTACAAAGGTGTTTTTGTTGCCCTCAAGCTGTTTTTTGGAAGTTTTGTTCTTATAAATCGCCCAAGCTGAGGCAGATAATACGGTGAGGGAAAGTAAGAATCAGTTTTGCCTGGGATTCCTAAACCTCTTGGTGGCGCAAGGGCGGTTCCAAACAACTGGATTCTGCAGCTTGCGGAAGTCCCATACGCATTGCCGTATCGGCCACTCATCATTTGAACAAGCAGTACTGTTCGGAAGATGGTTTTATTTCTGATTTGTTTTAAACACTTTGGTGGATCTTAACTGTTTTTTTCTATGTTCATAGCTGGATTTATCGTCATAAAAAAAATATATATAAAGATATAAATATATATAAGATGTATCTATAATATATAGATTTCATATTACATGTACACCCTCTACACACATGTATATTCTGCTTTGTTTATTTCTCGAACCTCGAGCTGAGACCAATGCTGGGGGATCATCAGCAGAAGAGTTGGGTGTGAGTCAAATATCCAAGATGCCGATGATGTGGTGAGAATTATTACTGATGAATTATGCAAACCCAGCATCAAAGATTGGGTTGGCCCCTCAACCAGAGTGAGGGTAGAGAAAATGAATTGCACCAGGGATTGGCGAAACCATATTCCTGCTTTGGGGGTCAAACTTGAAGGAGGATTGCTCAAAGACGACACGGGGAACCACTTTTTCATGACTATTCAACGTCGAGGTACGGGAAATTCTATAGAGGGTACTTGTTTGGATTATTTTGTTAGCACCATACCGTAAATATACTTACCGTAAATATACAGTGTTTGATTCAACCCTGAACCACCTTTGAAAACAAAGCTTTTCGTTTTTCAACCACTTGTCCCTGCAGATTTGCCACCTGCCTTGGCCAGTAAGATCAACTCTGGCTCCTTCCGTGGAGCACCTTCGCCTCATGATGCAATTTGCTTGGTGAAGAAATATATCAGTGATTCTGCTTTGGCACAGGACCCTTTGTTAGTGATGACATATGGCCGTGCTACAAATTTTACCTTGGTGACAAATGAAAAGACACTGGACAGTAGTAACAGCAACACTGTTTTCTATGTGTACGTTGCATTTATACATGTTTACAGTACTTAAATATCTTTCTCAGTATTTCTACATGTTCTTGACGGTGGTGGAATCATCTCTGGTTTCGGTCTACTGAGTTTACTTCTTTTGCAAAAGTTTGCAGCAATTTCTTTTTACATGCAACCCCAAAGAGCTTAGGAGGGCAAACAATCATTCAGAAGAAATGGCATCAAAGTGGAGAGGTCTGGGCCAGGCTGTAGCCTTTCACTATGGTCAAAAGTACAGTCGGAGTGTTGAATATCTGGAGAAGCTTGCGTCCAATTCGTTTTGGTCCAATGCCCACCTTATGCCGCTTCCCAATTTGTCTCAGCCCGTAGCTGACCTGCTGCACGATGATCAGCCGTTCGTGATGCACCCAGCAGTGTTGAACTCCTTGGCGCCAGCAATGCCGCTGAGAGCCATTTTTGGAGGAAACAGGATGGTGTAGCTGAAAAAGGATGTCAAAAATCCCTGATTGGAGATGGTTCAATGATGTAAGTTGGTGTACCCCTGAATGAAAGCCCTGGATTCCAAACATGTCCAAACAAATTTGGGCACCTTCGTTTCTTTGATTTCCTGGCCAGCCTGTAACTTTACCTTGAACTTACTTTTAACTTACAGGAAATCAGAAAACAATGGTGCCCAAAAACATTTAACATCATCCTAGTGAGATTTTTGGCACACAGGTGTCATACCCCAAATTTTCGATGCACTGGTCATTCAGGGATTTTTTTTCGATGCACTGGTTACTGAGGGGGAAACTTTTTCGATGCACTTGTCACTCAGGGTGAAGTTTTTCGATGCACGGATCACTCAGCAACAAATGTTTCGATGCACTATGTCTCGGGGAGTGCATTGACTCTAGCTGTTTTGTCTCAGAGTCACCCCCTTTGGAAACAAAGTCAGATGATCAAGGATCAACAGGGTTCATACCATTGAAACTTTTTAAGATTTCCCATTTGGGTTCGATGCACTGGGTGTGGCAGAGTGCATTGATCCTTTTTGTGAAAAAAATGCTGCATTAAACATAAGTTAAATTTCCCAATAAAAAACTAACCCTGCAAAAATCACACCATTAGGTTCGATGCACTCTCCCACCACCAGTGCATTGACTTTTATGTTGGATTTTAAAAATTTTTCGATGGTATCAAGCCTGTTGAACAGATCTTTCATTCAAAATTCGTTCCATCAATTGCCAAAGTTTTTCACGGGGGAAGCCTCACTGCCATGGCGGCCCCTTTCAAGCTGAAGGCTGAGGAAAGGGCCAACATCTCGACAGCAACTGCAGGTGGTGAACCACCTGCAAAGCGGGCGTGTTCAATCTTTGAGAAAAAGCTTCAGAAGTTACCTTCGGGTGACTTAAGCTTCGTTCGGGACCGTTGGGTTTAGAATGTCACAAACTGTTTCAACCTGGATTTCTTGACCAAACTCTGCAGCCTAGAATATAATAAGATTGAAGGAGTATTCATAACAAAAAAACGTGTTCCTCCCTACAGGACATTTGCGACTACGTTCTGTCCTTCCGGAATGATGATGATGAGTCAATGGCTCACCCAGCACAATTGATTGTAGATCTCTTGGGAAATACAACTGATGAGAATCAGCCAATCCGATGCTCACAGCTAGAGGCATGGTACCAAGAGTATGCCAATGTCCGTGGCAACCCTGCTCTCTTCAAGGAGTCTGGTTTTGTAGCTCGGCCATATACATTTCCAAATGCGAGTGGGTAATATTGCTTTGTTTTATCCATTGTTGATTTTCCACTCCCCAACAAGAGTATTTGATTCCTGATTTCTTTTATGACTTTTCCTAGGACATGCACCACCGGATGAATGACGAGACGATCAAAATTCCTTTGGTCTGTCTGCGGCTAACAACTTAGATCAAGCTTTCGCGTGCGCAATACCATATCTCAATATATCATCGCATCAAAATGTGTTTATCCTGAGGCGTTTCTTGTGAACAAATGATAGTCGATTTTTCGCATCAAATGTATTCGTGATTCCTCATGGCTCGACTTAGGTTTGAGAAGCCTGATGATGGCCTTCCAGTGATGCAAGACTGGATAACCTGCTTCGAAAGCATGCTATTCAGTGGAGTTGAACTCCAGCGTGAGCCATTGGATTGTGCAGTTACGCCTGATGGAGGCCTAGTCTTTTTTCAATTTATGACATCATGATGGAGGCCTAGTCATATCTAGTCATTCAATATTTTGAATATCAGGATTTAGTCGCGTTTGTCGCTCCAACATGTTCCCATTTGCCCTGAAGATTCTTGGCCATGTGGCTACAGTTCTGTGGACCAGATCAAGGGCTGGACACGCTCAAGTGTAGTGGCTTTATTTGTGATTGCAGCAGCGGAACTGGATCATGCTGACCCGGCCACTGCCGAGAAGCTCAAACCCTTGGCCCCAGTGTTGGACAAGTGTTGGTCTTTGCCATGCACTGTGCTTTGCCTGCACCATGAATAACAATGATATAGTTTTGGCGCGGTTAGATTCAGACATACAGGGCTATGATCAAAAGTGATGACCTGTCAAACAACAAACAAGTTAGACTCCAAACAACATACAACTTCAAACAACTTACAACCTTTTTTCCTTTCCATCTGGTCCCATCCCAGCATCTAAGATGACCATGGGCAATGACGCTTCCAGCCGGAGTTTCAGAAATTTGGTTCTATCTTATCGAGGCTCGGAAAGGCAGGCGCCTAACGTTCTTCAACTTGCGTTGAAGTTTTCCCGCCTCATGGAACTCGCTGAGCAGGAAGGCCGTCACCTGCCAAGCATGTCTACGGAAGATAGGCTTAGGGCCATCATTTCGGACTTCCACGATTGCCCAGGGTTGGCCACAAAGAACCAACTTGACGAAGATAAAATCCGTGCGATTTTGAACATTCTAGTTGGGACGTGTCCTGTTTCTTGGATCAAAAGATATCAAAAGTCTACTTGTTACTGAGAATGTTCGTACAAACCTTCGAAAACATGTTTCCAAATAGTTGCAGTTTCTCCAGTGAGATTCCAAAAAAAACAAAACAACATCACAATGTTTCCATTCGATTTCACACCAAGGAAGCTAGAGATGTCTTGAGAAGCCACCTGGATAGGAATAAGTGGAAGGAGGCGGCAATCAACACGGAACAACTTCGCTCAACACGGTGGATGGTTGGCTCGGCTCCCAGAGCTACACAATGCCCGCCAGAATTGCGAAAGGCGCTTACAGTGACAGCTCATTCCCAAGTGCTACACCTCAAGCTGGTGGTCCATACTTTTGCAGAAGCTGGAAGGCGCGTGCGTGCTTCAGCTCGCGGGCGCTTGCGTCTTGCCACTGATGCATTTGAGGCACATGCTGATTTTGCCTGTCTCTATTCAGCAACAATGTTGGAGGCACGCCAACTTTCAACATGGAACCAGGAAAAGGAGGACGCAATCTTGAAGTCATACTTCCAAAAGTGACTTTGATTGAATGAACTTCAAGTTTTCAACTGATCATTGATAGTCTTTGATATTTCTTCATCAGTGTGACTGTTTGAGAACACCCAATTGACAAACACTCAGGGATTATAAGTCCGATGTGGACGCCATTGTCACCAGCAAGTTGCCTAGTTGGAAGTTGAATCACTTTGGACTGTGGACTGACATGGTGGAGCCACCCCAAGCTGCAGTGCCCTCCACCACCGCAACAGAATTGGCAGACTTGGAAGAGCAGGCCCACCAGGCCAAATTCCGAGAAATGCGTGCCAAGATCGCGCAGGACATGTCAAACATGACAAGGTTTAACGCACAGACCGAAGAGAACAAACGCAGAAGCCATGTGGTTCATGTGATGCATGAACGCGCGCAAGCACAAGTTGGAAAGGAGTTCCTAGCCTGTAACTAGCTACTACGCATTGTTTGGTCAATCTCATATCCAGTGATACCCATGACTTCCCGAGGCTGGCTGAAGGTTTTATGGAGAAAGCCTGTCGTGTGGCCCTCTCTGTTAACCTTCAACCCACTGACCCATCGGCCTTGGGAGCTTTGCAAAAGTGCCTCGCAGTTTCCAAGAAGGCTTGGTGTGGTGCGTATAGTTTCTCAATTTGTTGGGATTGGAGTGTTGCAGTATTCCATTCTCTTTTCTTTTTCATACTTGATCACGTGAAGGTATCGACCCAAGAATTGCATACGATCCTCTATGTGGATTGCACAAAACTGGGTGTCTTGAACCAGTCTGAAATCAACATGGTGGGCTCAGTTGCTGAGAAGGTCCTTTCTCAAAACCCATCCCGTCCCTTGGATCATTGATTAGCCCTCCAATATGCATGATCAAACTTTGCATGTTGCAAAAATATTAATGCAAAATACAGCATACTTCAGATACATGCATACTCGCACAAGAAAAAGCAAATCTGAGGCTCGGTTTTGGCCCTGATCCCACCGCTCCTTGTGGGAGCTGAAGCTGGTGGATGCCTTCGCCACGATTTCAGGCCTTGGGGGTGTGAAGTGCGCGTGAAAAATTGGAACTTCATTGTTTTTTTTGGAATCATGAATATATTCCTGAAACAGAATTCACCCTCCTGCGAGGAAATTGGAAGACAAACTATCAGCGGTGAGAGTGGAGCTTAGACACTTCACGTTGAACTTGAATGTTGATGATCTCCACAAAAATCGAGAATCACCGAGCGCATTTGTTTGCTTTTTGGGAGTCCTAGATTCTACTCTTCCTCTCAAAGGAACAGCATACAGGAAAGTTCGTGGGGCACCAGAGGCAGAAATGAGCACCAACGAGTTTCTAATCCTCTAAGTCTTGTTGTTTTGAAAATTTGGTTTCACCAATAGCTTTCTCTATAGATACAGCTTTCCTATATTACATATATTTATATATATATATATGTATATTTATGTATTTCTGTAAATCCACCTCTCTTTCCGAATGCGCATATTGCTTTATCCATGTTTCAAGTCATATGCATTTCTCTCTTTGAATTTATGTATCTCTCGCTCCATCCCAGGTTTTGCTCCAGCGCTCTGTGGATCCGGCAGTCGTTGCTTCCAGCATCATTTCCTCCTGCGTTGAACGAGAAATTGTTCGTGGTGCCGGGGTCTGGCGCTGATACATTGCTATCAAATGATCAGCGTCGAAACCTAACGGATCAACAGGAAACTAGCCAATGGTTGGGAGGACTCATGGTCCCAAAGCAAGTTCTGCAGGCTTTGACAAGTAAGGGCCTCACTTACATTCACTTATATATTATGTCTCACTCATGGAAAATTGGAATGTCAATGTTGCTTTCAACAAATCAACAACTCAAACTTTCCACAACAGCTTGATACCAAGGTGGAATCAAAACCTTCCATGGTGCGGTGGTGGTTCACCCGACTGCCTATGATGGTTGTGTTGAGCTGGCATCTATGCAATTGGGTTTCTATGCGTCTGGCTTCAGCCCTTGCGAGTCCAATTTCAAATGTGCCAAGGAAATTGTCAAAACACACTTGGTTCAGGCTAGGGGCAACCACATCTCAATAAATCAACCACATCTCAATAAATCAAACAATTTGAGAAAACCCTTTTGTTTCTCAGCTTCATGTCCTTTTCTTTTTTTGCTAGGCATGGAAGTCCAACCAAAGCCCCATGGACAAGTACACACCGCGCTACAAGGCAGAACCATCCCAGGAAGACCTTCCCAAAAGTTTGGCCAAGCCTGACTTGAAGTGCTGCCAGATTGTGGATGACAAGCTCATCCTGCCAAAGGATGTACGAGCAACATTTTTGACATGCCCAATGTTTGGGCCGGAATGGCGTGAATTGCTCTCCACCTTTGACAAGCAGTGGAGTGTGCCAATTGGAGAGTCTAATCAAAATCCTAGCCCTCTGAAGAGAGAGTCACCAGTGAAACAAGAGTCTGTTTCGGGTTCGGGAACAAAAACTGAGGTCAAACAAGAGGGTCCCGACTTCAATTGGGCCAACACTTTCCCCGATGAGCCCACAACCTTTGAAGCTTTGAAACAAAAATATGGAGGGGATCAAATCACTGAGTTGGCAGGACACATCCCAAACATGCAACTCGTTCTGACTCCGGGACCTTGTTTGTATGTCATGGCAAAGGATGCTATCTGCGTTACCAGTGATCAGCCGTTGATTGCACATGGACCCGGAACTTGGCTACTTGGTGAAAAAGCTTCCAAATATATGAGCAACAACCCAGGGAAAGCTTTCCCATGTGCTTGGACCGATGATATCATTCCAGTCATCATTGAGGAGACTAGTTTGAGAAAACAATATGTGTTGCGAGCATAGATCCATATCTGCTTTGTGTCCATACATACAGAAAAGCTATATGCTTGATTATATATATTGCCTTCTGCAACAAAAATCTGAACCTTTGAAATAATACATCCACCACTTTTGTTAATCAACAAACCTGGGCAGGAGGATTCTGGTGATTCTGCTGTCATGACATTGCGTCATGCTTTGCAGTCCTTCGAGAAGAGCGGATTCATTGATTGGACGTTGGGTGGTCATTCCTGCGCTCGTCCTGCCGAGGTGCAGCAAGGCAAGGCTGATGACATGTTTGAAATCAAGCCACAAGAGGGAAACCAACTGCTATGGCGAGCTACTACGGTTGCTGCTAAGCAGCTGAAACAAACCAATGTGGCTTCCTGCTTTTCGTGCGCTACTTTTGATGCAAGTCCATTGATATGTGTTCTTTGGCTAGATTTGTTTGAATACGACTTAGCATATGTTGTCCATTGACTTGAGATACTTGAAAATGCCAAAGTCTCCAAACCAGTTGACTTGTTAGTATCATTCATCATCACCCTTCAAACTGTGAGAAAATATGATATCCATCAGTTTTCCCAATTAGGTTTGGCGACTTCGGAAGTATGAGACCGAGAAATGCATCGCTGCAGCCAAGCCTTTGTGGTTCTTGCCTGCATCGCTCAGCCTTGTGAATGGCGCATGTCAGAGGGTAATCTAAGGTTACTCACAAACCTTGGAATTTTTGGAGCCCAAAACAAATGGCCAATGCTTCACGGTGGGACTACTGTATCTTAGCCAAGTAGTTGTGATTTTGCGTGGCCATGTTTTTAGATTTTAGACTACGTCAGTCTATCAACGCTCAAATCTTGCGGGGGATCTGGACAGTGACTCAAGTCGAGCTTGCCGGAACCAAAAGATGCCTCTTCAGTTTTTGTTTTTTTTGTCAGGCCTCCTTGCAATCCAACAAATTTGAAGGTTCAACATCATGCGTATTGAAATCAAGATTGAAACTGATTGGAATAGGATGTTGGTATTGTAGAGGTTTGCTCAAATCCCTGGTAACTTTGAGTCTTTGACTTATCTCCGCTGTATCCCCATGACTTCAGTGTTCACTCAAATTGTGATCAACGATGGATTGATGGATTATGAGCCTGCTCCTGCTGCAAAACCCTGGTCTTGCAGTTCCCCACCTGCCTCGCAAACCAATCAGCGATTCTCAGTGATTCACGATGTGGCCAGACCTTCGAGGAGCATTGGTATTGGCATGCTTTCTACACCTTTACTTGCTCGCCCTGTGGAATCATATCATGCACAGCCCCTTGTCCATATAGATTATTCTTGATGTGATCACTGATTATAACATTTTGATGTTTAGCGAATGCACTGACAATGTTCTCACTGTTCTGACACATAAGTTTTCACTGTCATTGACTTGAGGGAAGCTCCTGCAACACCAAATGCGCTGGAAACAGTGCAATCTTCGATTGGCAATTCTGGCTTACTCCATCGGTCAAAACCTTTTGATGAGGAAACCATTGAAGAGATGGCCACAACCCCAGAAGCAGTGCGCAGTTCCGGCACGCCTCCACTTCTTGAACCTTTGCTTGGATCCGCACCTGGCACTGATACTCAAACCACAGTTGGAGGTGATGAGTTCTGGACCAAACTCATGAATCGTGATGGTATTGCTGCAGGTCTTCATCAACAAGAGGAAACAACTCCTATGAACACCGAACAGCTAGACCAAGTACCTCCTGCCCTTGCAGTTGAGGTTGAGGAACCTTTGCTTGAGGCCTTTGAGGTAGAGGAGCCTTTGGTTGAGGCCCCTGGAGTTGAGGAGCCTTTGGTTGAGGCAGTCGTTGAACTTCCTGAAGATCCAGAACCCGTTCCAGAACCTGTTGCTCCTGCTGTGCAGGTCCCACAGCAGCAGGAAGGAGAGGATGAAGCGGAGAAAAAGAAGCAAGCGCAGTTGGAAAGGAAACGCGAGAACAGCAGGGCTTGGCATGCAAAGTGGGAAAGCAAAGGCGTTCCCAAGAAACCCAAGACGGCGGCAGCTGCTGCTGAAGTGTCTGAGCCGGCTGTTGTTGCTCCTAGGTCTGCTGCATCTTTTTCATCCCTTATGGAAGCCAGGGATTTTTTTATCAGAGATTGGATTTCCCATTCCAACATGGAGCAATCAAATGAAAGGCGTCAAGCTGCTACCAAGGCTTGGATGGAAAGTCATCTCAGGTCTGAGGTGGTGGCTGCGCGAGCTGGGGTCCAAAAGTGAGAACACACCAATCGCACTAGTATCAAATTTTTTCATGCTGTTCTTTTCCTTTGCGCTATCATGATTCTGCAGCAATAATTCTCTAATAGTGTTTAAATCAACAAACGGGGGTGGACCCCAGGATATCTTATCATGTTTTGCGCTATGTTGAGGTCCGCTGTCCAATTGAGGGGTGCAGGTGCTGGGGGATATGCGCCTCACACCCCAAGTGGAAAATCTTGGGACTGCAACATGGGCTTTGGAGGATCTACTGTAGCAAAGGTCGCGGGAAAAACAGTTGCCCTTACTGATGCCCCGTCTTGTTTTTACCTATCATCCTCACCCTCATCATTTCATCCTTGTCGTCCTCATATTCATCATCCTCATCCTCGTCCTCATATTCATCGTCCTCATCCTCATCATCATCATCAACATCATCATCTCATCATCATCATCATCATCATCATCAACATCATCATCTTCTTCTTCATCCTCTTCCCCTTCCATCTTTATCATCTGCATCCTCATCCTCACCTTGTCCTCATCCTCATCATTACCATCATCACCACCATCATGATTCATCATCAGCTGTCACCAACAGTTTTTGTTTTTTCCTGGTCGGTCCACCCAGGCCTGGCCTGCTGTTGCTGGAACTCTGGATCTTCATTGCGCCACTATTCAAGGTTTGTTCCTAAGATGATCTTTGGTGGACATGTCACATGGTGTGAAATGAGCCCATCAAAAAAACACTGTCCCGTCCAGTAGGATGATTGGATACTGTTTTCTGTTTTAGCTTGTGAAATTCAGATTTCTCAAACCTCATTGTTTTCAATCTGAAAAGATTTGAATCTTTATTTGTGGCACCCCTACTGCTGCAAAACAATGTGTTTGAACCCTGTGTCCGGAAACATCATGACACTGCCAGCCAGTCAGATACCGATTTTGTATGTATATTTCACAATGATTGAGACTACTTCCTTGACAAACATATGATTTTTTCTTTGTATACTTAACCAGAATCTACGATTATATATCAACATTTCCAGCAACATACACATAAACATCTCCAAACTTGATGTTCTTGGAAAAAAATCCCCAATGGATCTGAGGTTGTTTTCGAGATTTTCGAGATGATGTGGGCCCGTGGATGTCTTCATAGGTTTTTTTTCGCCGCTAGGTTTCCGGGATAACACAGTGGAAAAAGAAATGAAGTAAGAAAATCTTTCAAACATTGAAATATATATACCTCAGAGCCAATACCACCTTAAAGAACCAATAAAGAGCCAAGGTTCAAAAGGTACCTAACGTTGTTAGTCAATTGCCTTGATTCCTTGTTAAGGCCGCGCGGAGGGGGGTTGGAAGGAAACGATGGGAACATATTGTAAAATATGTTCTTAGAGAGACGTGATACGACGAATTTCACAAAATGAAATATTTGCAAATATGTTATTTGCCTAGTTTGGGCCAACGCTTTTGGATTTTCAACTTTTGTTTAGCTCAAGGTTCACATACTTTTGTACATACTTTTGTAAATGTGCAGTAAACCTTGAGCTAAACATACTTTTGTACATGCTTTTGTAAATGTGGTGGCTGCCTGCTCTAGTGCTTAAACCCTGGCCAGAGCCAATTCTGCTGGCTTTGCTTGGTGTGTGCTTTCCAGCCTTACTGGCTTGCTTGGCACTGGCTGATTTCCAGCTTTGCTAGCTTGGCTTGGTGGCTGTGTTGTATCTACCTTTTGCTTGACAGCTTGACAACTGGCTTTGGTGCCAAAGCCCTTGAAACCAAAAGCCATTAAATTGGATCCAATTGCCATTAATGTAACTTATCTACAATCCATGAGGCAGCGGAATCGGTCTGATTCCAATGAGTGGCGTGATGACGTCCTCCGTCAACTCACCAAGAAGAAAGATGATGACTGGAATCCAAAGAAGGGCCCATCTCCTGGAGTGAAATATAGATCAGGTCAACCACCGGCTCCCCCACAATGGTCTTATGCCAAAGATGACCCACGTGCCTTCTCGAAATGGATGAGGAAACTGGAAATTTGGAAGCTCCAGGTATCCAACTACTTGCCGAATGAGGAGGCCGCCATGCTTCTCTACACCTCCTTGCGAGGCGAGGCCGAGGAGGAGTTGGAATGGGTGGACCTGAAGAATGAATCATCCCAACGGCATTGACTTCATAGTGGAAACACTGAAGAAACCCCTACAGACAAGAGAGATCTACTTGAAGCGCCGCTACCTGTTTGAGTTTGAGGCGATTCAGAGACAGCCCAATGAGAGCATCCGTGCTTTCACCAACAGGTACCACAGGTGTGAGAGGACGTTGGCTGCAGTTGGGATAGATGTCACAACAATGTACGACTCAGAGTCAAGAGGTGCCAGGCTGCTAGACCGTTTGAGACTCAATCTTGATCAGCAGCGTCTCATCCTTGTTGGCAGTGGACAGTCGATAGAGTTTGAAGCAGTTCGTGATGCGGCCATCCTTCAATTTCCAGACCATCGACCAACACCCTATGTCACCCATGCCAAGGAGTTTGAATGGAACAGCAAGAACAATGATCGTGGCAGAGGTGATGGATTCAGTTCCTCTACTACGTCATCTTCAAGCCATCAGAAGGGAGGCAAGGGCAAAGGAAAGGGTTCCGGTGGCAAAGATGGTAGTCGCTTCAAGGGCAGCTATCAACCACGATCGGCCTACATAGCCGAGCATGACGAGGAAGATGGTGAAAAGGATGAGGCCACCGGAGATTTGGAGACCATTGATGAGAATCAGGAGGAGCAGGAGGATGAGTACCCCACGAACGACATAGAAGAGACCAACCCCGAAAACCCTGATAATGCAGAAGAAGCTGATGAGAATGATCTCGAGCTCGCAGCCCATTGCCTCACTGTGACAGCCCGTCGCTTGAATGGATTGCGTCTTGGGAGGAAATTCAGTGGAGGCAAAAGCTTGGCACAACGCAAGCAGGAGAGCCACTGCGTGGCTTGTGGTGAAAAGGGGCACTGGAAGGGTGACCCTGAGTGTGCTATGACGGACAAGAACCAGAGTGATGGTGCTGCCAGCAACACATCTGGCGGTAAAGGCAAGAAAGGAAAAGGAGCAAAAGGTGCTGGACGTGGCGCTGACAAGAAGCAAGTGATGACGGTGACTCATGCTAGCGGTTCTCAAAGACGTTACACACTAGAAGATGATGACGACAACCCAGAAGTTTTTGGAAACCATTTCGCTTTCATGGTCAAGAGTGTAGCGTTTGAAGTTCCAGCACATTGCGTTCACCTCTCCAATTTGGAAGAACTTTCACAATACTTGGTTATGGATACGGCCTGCCAGAGAATATGTTGCTGCACCAAATGGTTGAATCTATGGGAGAACCGTATGAAGCCTTTGAGAATGAAGCCAAAGAAGACCCCCAATTCAGAACCTTTTGAGTTTGGCCACGGGGACACCCAGTACAGCAACCTCCATGCCTACCTTCCTACGTGCTTCATTAATGACCCCAGCAAAGCATGTCTAGTGGGAACCTGTGTGATTGACTCCACCAACGACATCCCACTACTTGGAAGCAATGCACTACTTTGCAAGCTGCAGGCCATCATCGACCTGCCGAAGAAGGAAGTCCATCTGCATGTTCAGTTGCATTGATGACAGTCAACGGTCATTTGTCGATTCAGATGTCATGTTTTCCACAAGACGTCAGAAAGTGTGAGATTTGGAAGATCTTGAGCCAGAAGTCTGATGAAGAACATGCAGATCCAGAGCTCGTTCTTCATGAAGCGAATGCCGTTAGACAGAGCGGCTCAAAGGCCCAAGATCAGGAACCTCAATCAGACGCGACCTTGGTGACCAATGCCAACCCGACCACCTGCATGGCTTCAACGGTGGCGTCACGTGGTGCTGGCTTTCAGGCTGTCCGAGAAGTACCTTTTGATGTGCATGGTTCAAGCAGTGAAGCTGGGGATCAGAAGCCGAAGTTGGTTGGCTCACCAGGATCCTCTCTACATGGAGGAGAAGGAGTTGCTGCTGTCCAAGTACCAAGGCCCATGCACCCACGACCACATCCAGAGGTCGGGGAATCGACACGGAAGGTACAGCAAGTGTCTGGCTTGCGGAAAGAAGTGGAAATGGAGCGAGGAAAAGCAAGCTTGGCTCGACCCTCCGGTGCGAAAAGAGCATTGGCCGCTGCCTTTACCGTCCTCGTCCACAGCGGTGTCTTTCCAAGATCCGAGCTACACCCCAGAGAAGTTCATGGGACTGACACCACCGAAGGCATCACAGTGGAGCATCACGAACCCTCCCTTATCGGCACCGAGAACGCCCTCAGTTCCTTCTTCACCTCCTCCAACGGTGCCGACCACCAAGAAGGATTCAGCAAGGTCAAAGAAGCAGGCAGCTCCCACCAAGAGGAGTATCGAACAAGAACTGGAGGCGGAGATGTCAGAGGAAAGCTACGAGTGGGACCTCGTCAATCCGTGAGCTGGAAGAAAGGCAACCAGGCATGGTTGTGTGGTCATCTCAGGTCGGTGGCCAAAGCCTATGAAAAGGAAAACCAAGTCTATGAAAGCCTCGCTACACATGCGGATCATGTTCGTGAAGGCTGCAAAGTTGATGTGATGGAAGTTTTTGCTAACAGAGCCCGAGTGACCGAGTTGGCTCCTCAACTAGGTCTTTCAGCATCACAGCCAATTGACAAGAACTTCGACTTTGACTTGATGACGGAGCAAGGCAGAAAGATTCTTTGGAAGGCTGTGAAGAAGCTAAGGCCGTTGTTGATTCTGGTTGCATGGCCTTGTACTGAATGGTCAATCTTCAACCAGAACATGAACTACTCCTGGAGGCCAGAAGTTCTGGAAGAGAAAAGGTTGGAACAACAACCGTTGGTCGACCTAGGAGTTGAGCTATGTGAACACCAAATGGGGCAAGGACTGCTCTATTTGGCAGAAAATCCACTTCGATCAGCCCTATGGAATCAAGATCCTGTTCCCCGTCTGCGAGAACATCCAGACACCTATGAGGTCATCTGCCATGCCGGAGCGTATGGTGCTGAGACCCAAGACGGATATCCTGTGGAGAAGCCACATAGATGGCTTACTAACAGTCGACTCATCTCCGAGAAGCTCAACTTGAAGCTCACTCCGGAGCAGAAGTACTATACCAAGCCAATCGAAGGAGCAGAAACTACCAGATCAGGTGAGTATTGCCCCGGTCTGGCTTTTGCAATTCTTGAAGGACTCCAATCGGAGGCCAGGATGAGATGTCCAGGACGATTTCAACATCAAGGATTCGTCACGGAGCACAAGGACTTCCCACCACTGTATGCACTGGGCAACGCGGAGGAGGCGCCCCAGGACATACCACGTGGGTCGTCCAAGGTGCTCTTCGTGAAGCCTCAAGCAGACAACGAGGCATGGACATACATCCTGGACAACATTGAGGCGAGATTCCAAACCACCTCCAAGAAGCCCTTCGATTTGGCTGAGACCGACGACCTCTACAACGAGATCTGCCGCTTAGTCCCCTGGGAATTCGTGAAGATTCAAGCCACTTGGACACCTTTGACACGCCGGTTTCCCCAGGATTTGCCCTTCACTCACCGTGGAGCAGCTTTGAGATGTACTGATGGAGAGATCCAGCTGGAAGCAGAGGACCTAGTGGCAGTACCATATCCCAAACAACGATTTAACAAGGCCATCCGGTGTGCAGTTTTCTTCTATGGGATGGCACCAGAAGATAAGATTGATGAACCCGATGCACAACCTACTGACCAACCCACAGTGGATGCCAGCAGACTACTATAGGCTTCGACACTGACATCAAGTTTGTCGGTGGACCACCTATGACAAGAGCAATGAGGCATTCAATTGCCCGGCTTCATTGCAATCTCGGACATCCACCGAAGGCTGAGATAGTTCGCATCTTGGCAGCTGCCGGGAAGTTGGACTCAAAGATTTTGGCTGCCTTGGATGCTCTTCAATGTGGTTCATGCAATCGTCTTGCAAAGGCGACCAAGGCTCCTACTTCATCGACGAGCTCTGCCATGAAGTACTCAGGAAGCTTTGGTGAACACCTGCAAGCAGACATCATCTACATTCGTCTGCTTGACGGCAAAGCGTACCCGGTCTTGGGTATGACATGCATGGCCACCAATTACCATGAGGCCAAGACAGTGGAGAATCGGACACCTCCTCCAGGTGATGAAAGAGCTGTGGTATCGACCTTTTGGACTACCCATCTCTGTGCATGTTGACCCCGATGGGTGCTTCCTTGGACCAAATCAAGACTGGCACCAGAACTATGGCATCGAATATGCAGTGATTCCTGGTGAAGAAGCTTGGAAGTTGGGCAAGATTGGTCGAAGGAATGCACTCATGAGGACGCTTGCAGAGAGGTTGATAGACCAGAATGGATCAATCAGAAGAGAAGAGCTGGACGACATTTTGGTGGCGGTGCTCCATAGCATGAATACATCCACATACAGCTATGGGAGGTCACCGTGTCAAGCCGTCTTCGGCCGAATTCCACGGCCTGTGGGAGATTTGATATCAGATGGACAAGCCCTGACAGTATCACCACAGGTGCATCGAGAACAAGGAGCCCTACAACCAGAGATCCTTCGAGCAGAGGCTTTGTCAGCTTTGGCACAGTTCTCTGCATCGCAAGCTGTGAAAAGAGCGTTGCTGAGGAAGACAAGGACTCAACAAGACCTACATGCACTCCAGTCTGGACAGGCTGTGGCATACTGGAGGATGAGTGGGAAGACAAGGCAGCACAAACGTGGTGCTTGGAACCTAGCACGTTTTCTTGCCTGGGATCCCGACAAGAAGTCCGCCTGGCTCCAAGTTGGAAAACACTCAGTCAGAGTTGGAAAAACCCAGATTCGAGCAGCTTCCGGATGGGAGAATTGGTCTCCTTCAGAGGCCGACCTGAAGATCATCAAGGATGCGGAGAACAACATCGCACAAGGCCTATGGCAGGAGGAGCTCGGCGATCAACCCGAGCCAGATGAAGAAGGACACATCGATGAGGAGATCTTCAACTTCCAGCCGAGGAAGCTAAGAAGAACAGACAATGTGAATGATCAGGCACAAGAAGAGCTGCTTGATCGTCCTCAAGTACTTGAAGAGGATCGGCCCTACAACCTTGAAGATGTACCAGGACCACCTTTGAAGCTGCAACGCACCCAAGAACAACAACTTTCACTTTCATCAACGCCACAGATGGAAGAACATTCACTACCAATGCCATTGGAACATCCTCAACAACCACCTCCGTTTACACTTCATTTACCTCCACAGACTACGCAGATTCAACAGCAACAGCAGCAGAACCAACAGCAGAACATCAACATCCAAGTCAACGTGGACTCGCCAACATACCAGAACTTTGGACCTCAGACATTTGGACCTCTACCACCAACTCCACGCAGTGCACAACGCCAACATCCATACCAGTCACCTGCTACACCAACAGCTATGCCACTTGAAGCAGCAGGAGACCTTGGCGAAGAACAAAGACCAGCGGCTCTCACCGCTGGACAAGATGCCCTTCCACCTTCGACATCTCTGGTGACATGGCACATCAATGACAAGTACACCTTCTATGACAACAATGAAGTGGATGCCCAGCCATATCACTGGGATGGCAGCCCTGACTATCATGGCCTACATCGCCCACCAGACTCTGCCTACAAAGCATTCTTGGCTGGGAACCCCGATGAGAAGGAGGAGGACCGTCAGTCAGTCGATTCAGATTCGGATGACGAGAAAGGTGAGAACACCATGAGCCGCCAAGAGCAGAAGCAGTTGGATCGAGAGATCCCGTGGAGAGAGGTGGCAGCTCTGCCTCTGATGATGAGACAGAAGTATGTGGAGTCGGCCATCAAGGAGTACAATGGCTGGATGGATTGGAAAGGGATCCGCCCCTTGGACCAAGCTGAGGCCAATCAAGTGTGGGAAAATCCACAGATGAGAAGGCGGATTCTCAAATCCCGTGCCGCCTACAGAGACAAGGCACGGGGACAAGGCCCCCTTCGTGCAAAGACAAGGGTGGTGCTGATAGGATGTGGGGATCCTGACCTTCGCCAGCTAACCAGGGATTCTCCGACCCCTTCACGACTTTCCGAGCTCATCATCCTATCAGCAGCTGCAGCAGGGATGAACCAGCAGTTCAACGGAGATGGCCGAGAATGGTTTCTGTGGATCTCAGACGCCGCACAGGCGTTCTTGCAAGGTCGACAGGATGCATCAGAACGAAACGGCCCACTGTTCATGCAGCCTCCGAGAGATCCAATACTTCAGGAGGCGGGTGCATACCCGGCACCTCTCTACCAAATAGAAGGAAATTGTTATGGGCTGGCTAACGCACCCAGAGTATGGTACAACAAGGTGAAAGAGGAGCTGTTGAAATCGCAGTTTGAGATGCACTCTTTGGATCATTGCTTCTTTTCCCATCGCGCCGATGATGGATCCCTTGACGCGATGCTGATAGTGCACGTGGACGACTTCCTCATGTGCTACAGCTCCACCTTTGACATCGAGATCATGGAGAAGATGTTCAAGTGGGGTTCCATCACACGGGTCAAAGAAGGAGAACCCGGAGAATACCGGGGCAAGGAGATCACATGCATGAAGGATCAGAAAGGAAAAAGGGTGCTCAAGATTTCACAGGAGAACTTTGTGAAGAACCTATCCTATGGGAGGATCAAGAAGGGTCGCCTGGCAGGCGAGAACTTATTGCATCCCGACGAATGGCGGGAGATGCGCAGCGCAGCAGGATGTCTGCAGTGGCTGGGAGGCCAATGTCGGCCTGACGTTGCTGCTGTTGCCTCGGTGGCCAACAGAGGAAGTGAGACAACCGTGCAAGACCTTAAGAAGGTCCATGAAGCAATAGCAGCAGTGAAGGAGACACCATCAAACGGCATCGTGTTCCCAGCTGTTTCTTTTGGTCGAGGATCAACAATAGTCACGTACTCTGACAGCTCTTGGGCCAACGCCGCTCGGCATGCCTCACAGTTCGGTGTGATGATATTGGTGTGCCCCGGCCAGGTTACAGAGAAGACATCTCCTGGGTTTGTTCTGGATTGGAAATCCGGACGCAGTCCAAGAATCTGTAGAAGTACTCTCGCTGCAGAAGCAGTGGCAGCTGACGAGGGTGCAGACAGGTCATGTTTTATCAACCATTTCCTCACCGAAATCTTCTATCAACGCCCTGCATATGAAGGAACTATGAAGATGACAATGATTCATGCCGTGGACGCCAAATCCCTGTATGACTCTTTGATCGCTGAAAATCCATCAATGACAGAGAAGCGTTCACTGATCAACGTGAGGAGTGTGCAACAGATCCTGCTGCCCCATCAGATCCACTGGGTCCCTACGACCCTAATGCATGCCGACAATCTGACCAAGAATGACATGAAGTTGCAAGAACGGATGAGGTTGTGGATGGCCTGTCCTACAGCGCAACTTCGTGAAGAGGCCAGAAATGACAAGAAGCGTGACGAGCTGAAGAACAAAGACCAGTGAAAATCTCGTCTTGTGAAGCTGCATAGACATTTTGGATGCAAGCAGTTACCAGCTCGTCGACGCTCCGAATTTGTTGCTCAAATGCTCTGATTTCACCCGCATGTTTTGACAATGTACAGACTGGCCAAATTGAGCCATTTTCCTTAATGGAAGCCATGATTCAGATCCGCGGCTGAGCCTGGCAAAACAGTTTCGCTTGAGTGTGCACACCGCAGTCAAGAGCTTTGATATCTTTGCAATCAGCAGTTGTGAAAGCAAGCAACTTGTTGTGAGGTACAACTCCTAGGTGTTTGGTTTGATGATGGTCCATTTTTAAATCTCCAAACTTGGGAGTTGGGCATGACTTGTACATGTACTTTTAACAACTTAATAAAATTTCAATCCATAATAATCTAAAGCTTCGAACCCTCCCCCCCCCTTTTCATGGGGGTTTTCCTCCCATCCGGCAGTGATTTTCCGTCCATTTCCCACCATATTTTTTTTTGGGGGGGGAAAAACTCCAGGAGGTCTTGGAGCTAGCTCCGGAAAAACCTCAGATGGCCATAGCTCTGAACTTCGTTCGACGTCTCAAGAGTTTCAGGCAGGTCAGTCACAGGTCGCGGGTGTCAGAGGTGGAAGCACACAGGCACATTGTGAAGCTGGAAAATAGATGGTTTTTATATGGTTTCTGAAAAAATGATATGCCAGAGTATACTAGAAGTATGTTTCAAAGGTTTCTTCCATAGTTCTTAGACTGATTGTTGTTTCGGATATTCAGAGTCAAGCAGCAAACTGCACCTGAACAAAACTACCCTCCTGGGAACTAACATATCCCCCTTAAAAGGCGCTTTTGAAGATGATTTTCCTTTTCTCCAGGTGGGATATGTTAGCCCCTTGGAGTTACATAAGTGTGTGAAAGCCATGTATTTTTTTTCTTGAGAGATGTTGCATGGGCACGGACTGGCAAGGGAGTAATGTCATTCTACATAGTTCTTGTTGTCCTTCGAGGATGCCAGGTAAACCCCAAGTGAAACCAACAAGTATTTGGGAGGCATACCTATCTCAAATTATGGCTGAAAAAGCTCACGTCACATCCGTGCATGACGTGACTGGTTGTTTCGTTTCCTTGCAGATGACGTTTTGGGAAGTCATCTTACCTCAAAGATTTGGAATTTCAATCCGGTAAAGATGTTGAAATTGGAGTCAGACTAGATTAAATGCCTAATTTTCCACTTACAAGAGTGTGCTTATTTTAAGGTCCTTCCTTAACTCATCCTAAATTCTGATGAATGTCATCTCGACCTGATTGCTGACATCACGAAAGGGAAAATCCATCCCTGAAAACGGCCTGGACGTTTCCTGATGCTGAAATACCATGACGTTCTATCCATTTTGATTCATTTTCCATCAATGGGGTCTCAGATATTTCCAGTTTTTTTCTACTTTTTTTCAGAAATTCCACCCAAAAACATCGTTTTTTATAGATTTTCCACCTAAAAGATGCTGGTTGTTTAACACCAATTTTGCCTTCGTGTGAGTGTCACCAGAATCTTCCGAAATATCTTCACCCCACAAGGTTGAAGGTGAAACCTCCTGACAGGTGGGTGAACATTGAGCGTGAAGCGACCCTTGTTGCTGGACTTGTGGATGCTCAGGCAGGATTTCGTCGCCCAATTGCCCCGGGCAAAAATGCTGGTGGGGTTGAACCCAACAATCTCCGGAATCCCTTCCCAAAAAATTTCAGTTGGGGGTGGGTAGTTATTTGGCAGGTGCCAGACATGTTGTTAGTTTCAGGGGTTTGGGTAGTTACGTTTTTGATGTTGCGACTCGAAAGAAACTTCGTTGGAAGATTGCTGTATCTGGAGGTTGCCCAAAAGCATCTAAGTATTTGAGGGTGATTCTATATCTATAAACAGAATACTGTAATTCTACGGCTCATTGGCCGTTTCGATACAGCAATAATGATTCCTTTGCCTGTTTTTTTTGGGATGGATATATGCGGGCACACTCTCTAACATAGATACTGACTTCACCGAGTAGATGGTGGTTTCTGTTAGTGTATCATCCCCCAGCGTGAGCTTGATTCGGATCATCTCATACTTGATATATGTATACTATATCCATACATTAGACACTCACATCAGCATTGAATGGTTACATCTGCCATTTTTTGGTGATATTTGAATGTACAATCCAGCCCAAATCTTTCTCAATCTTCCACCTCGGATGGTTGACGACGGTTGACGTGCTGTGGAATATTCTTCAAAAAACACAGGTCCGCAGGTGCAGGGACCCATTGTTTTCATGGCAACATTCTTTATATGACCTGGAAACTGCTGAAATCGTACCGTTTCACCATATAAAAAAGGCTTTGCTATCCTCATGTCTTTTCTGAAAGCTCTGGATCATAAACAGATGATGAAGAGAAATCCCCATGTGAAAACCACCTGTTATACATGATACTTTGTCAAAAGAATGGGAACATCTCCAATTCAAGTGGTTTTTTATGCAGCTTTCCTCCAGTGAAGGTAGACATCAACCTTGGAAGTTATCATTTTTGAATTCCATAGGTTACAGGTAGATTTTGCAGGAAGAAAAACGGGGTGAAGTGCAAGCACACCCATGGGTGGTTTTCACCCTCACCAACTTTTTTTTGACATGGTTTCAACTGAAAGTCAATTACAGGTTTTAGTTTCAAACCGTTGACTACATGACACCATACAAAAGAATCTAGGATGCAACATCAGACCATATCGTCCCGGCACAGTATTTTTTTTGGGGGAAGTGCAGCATTTCCCACGGGGTAACCAATTTACCTCAGGTTTTTCGATCAATCCGAAAGAGGTAGTTTCACCGACCTTTTTGTTGTTTCCATCTTGGTGAC
>OMLO01000221.1_pt1 | contig 33015 bp, 17 predicted proteins | sample 1674811 | NCBI WGS metagenome assembly OMLO01 (sample SAMN06265003, study PRJEB25207) | coral metagenome | isolation source: Coral host | place: Mexico:La Bocana,Puerto Morelos, Mexico | collected 2008-11-13
TATTTCACCCCCAAGATCCGCCCCAGCCTTGGCTCGGATGTTGACGGAGACATTATCGCAGGCGTTGACATAAATAAACTGATTGCGTGGAGGTCTTTACCTTTGTTGCCCTTGTAATCGTCATCGTCGTCGTCTTTTCTCTCCGTCGGCGCCTTTCCTTTTCTGCTTCTCACAGTCACTACAATCTCGATGTATTTTCCAGGCTTACCGCTGCAACCTTCTGATTTGTCTCCGCTCCCATTGCAAAAAGTGAAGTTTGTAAGCTGCAAAAAATTCAAAATACATAGCTAAGCCGTGAAACGTTGACGTGAAAGTATGCAGCTTTCTTGAACTCGCATTCATGATGGTTACCCATGCCTGATTTATTTGATAGTTAATTAATTAAACTACAGATTTCGTGTCGTAGAAACGCTAAAATTATACAGTAATCTGTTACGAAGGCGCGGTGCCCTCATGGTTAGTGAGCTCGTCTTCGGATCGGGCGGTCCGGGTGCAAGTCCGGCCAGGTATTTTGGGTATAGTATTCTTTTAATGTGATCTGTTCTCAGTTGTGCTTGATGTTCTCCGGTAATTTTGTTCGTCAATTTCATTCCCAGCTTTGGGACCGCGCTGACCTGGACACTATTTTTCCTACTTTGAAAAGAGTTTACCTCAACCTGAATCGAAATTAAAGTTATGCGTCGAAGAACATCTCGAAATCCGCTTCAATCTTCGTAGTGTTTTGCTTGATTTTCATATCATTTACTAAAAAACCTGTTTTGAGGGTGCTTTTGCTCATCCTATGATATTGTTTAATCCTATTTGGTGAAAAGCAGTATGGATCGCGTCTCTGTGATAAGTAAATCAGCTATGAAATGGTATCTAATGCGCATGTGCGACAGCTGACTGTGTCCCTTTAAGAAGGCTTTTCTCAATAAAAGGCAGACAAAAGGATAAGGGCTTGGAGCTCGGGCGGAGCCTCCCGGTATAAAACGTTGTGGAGTACATCCCCCACCCCACCCCCAATCCCGGGCAAAGGCTGTATTGTAAGCTTTGTTGCAAGGGAAAAGAGAAATCGATTTCGAAAAGCACTGTTTGAAACATACTGTGGGTCACCTTCTCTACGCACCTCAATCAAGACCTTTAAAGACCCATTCTGGACAGCAAATGTATCATCCCCAAACGACGAGTTGCCAGCGTTACAGAATGTGTAAGCCTTGAGTCGAAGCGTTCCGTTTGTATCTTTTAAATACGCTTCCAACTCGACACTTGCAGCTTTTATGCCATCAAAGTAGTCATCCTTGTTCAGAGGTGTAATGCTGAAGGTTTGGCTTGCAAGGCTGTTCATGGGCTTGCCAACAGTCTTTCCGTCTTCATCAAGCTGTTTCACATGATTCACTTCTATTATAAAAGCTTTTGCAAAATCCGGCTTCTTTCCGCCCTTATGTGGACAACGGAGTAAAGCGATTTTTCCTGATTTGCGGAGAATTTTCATGCAAATTCCTCCACAAGTCTCATTGTCGAAATCCTTAGCAAGGACGGAGAACAGGTTGACAGCTGCAGAAAAAAACAAAGTTCTTTTCCAACAGGTATTATCGACTCAAACATTACTAGAAAGTTTTGTTACATTGAAAACAGATATACGAAGCACTTTGATAGGTTTCCTGAGCAGCTCGAAAAAAGCCAAGGAGAATTAACGGGAAAATCATTTTCTCGATCTATGATAGATCGACTAATTTATCGTACTGCTCTGTGGCTAAGTTGACCGAAAGACGCCCTAGCCTGGTAGACAAGATTACAAAAACAAATTAGCTCGATCAGCGGCATCAGAGGCGATATCAGGCGGCCGATTTCGCTGGTTAGGTAGACTGGTATCAGCAAACCGGCTGCCAGGTTTTCATGTGATCGCCAAACAAAAAACACGCACCGGCGAAAACTCCAGAAATGTCAGAGGCTGAGCAAGCCAAAGATGTTCGAAAACCTCAAAAATCCTGAGCGCAGTCCTGTCACTAACTATTTGGCCTATGAACAGCAAAGACCACCAGAAATTACGATGGCGACTCTCCGTTTTATCTCGCTATTAACACAGAACTTCAGAAGGCAGGAAAAAAAAATGGTTTAAAGCTTCCCCGCTTGGAGTGAATTCACTGTGATGGTGAGAAACATTAGAGCGGCCTGCCAACTTCATTCAGATAAGAAATTGGTAAACCACCGCACTAAGAAACATTTCGTCCAGAAACGTGTGGATAATAATATTCCACCTAATAACTGGCCACAAAAACATGAATTCGCTCAATAACTATTCTGCTCTTTCTGAGCAACGACAACTACACATCTCGACTGTTTTATCTGGAGGACAGGAATCTTATCGTTGGGCAGTGGTACGGAAATCGCTAAGTTTGGCATTTTACTGCCGATTTAAAGACTCGAATTTTATTTTCAAAGGCTGAATGATGTATACCTGCATTACTGTAATTTTAGCAGTTGAGCTTTCTTTATTGAACTTTGAATCAATTCGTTTTTCTGGCCTATATGATAAAAAAAACGTAACACGTTAGCTCAAATATATTAATTTTATGTTCTCCTTTTATGAACCAGTCGAACATGAAATTCATGTCTTCTCGCTAAGCTGTTACCAAGGCAAATCCAAAATATTTTAATAACAATAAGGATATAGTTAAACTTAAGTTATGGGTCAAACTATCAGTGTTGCCATAGCAAAATGAATATTATTATGAAGCCTTTTAGGCTACCGCAATTTTTATTGAAACTAACACTGGCGTGTAACCATGAAACTTGTAAAAAGAAAAGCATTAAAGTCTTTAAAAATAGTTTGTCAATAATTAAATAGATAATAAACATGAATTAACCACTGCGTTAATTCCAAAAGTGTTTCGCGCGGTTTGAGAATTTTTCCTTTTTGAATAATATGCCTGGTGAACTATCCTATTGCAGGGAGTTAGGTCTCAAAATTCTTGCCAGACGTTCATATATGAGTAGCCGAAAGCTACTAAAACAACTGAGGATTTCAGAAAGTTGAAAGGTAAAAATTTATTCTGCATTGTTTAACCTGGGCGTTCCGAATTTGAATAAAAAAGCCAGCTTTATTCAAGCATCAGTTGTAATGAGCGACCAAGGCAAAGATCGATCGCGAACGTTTTTCAAGTTAGGCACAATGACAACAAGGTACATGTCAACAGTATTTGTATTGGCTAAAGTCAATGTTTATTAATACTTCAAGTGACCGAACCAACAAAACACTGACAAAAAAAGAATTCCACTGAAAAGCAATTTTAACACCATCCAGTGAAGGAACACGACGGTCGAAATTGATCCGACACAGAAATTGAACCAGTCAAACGAATGTGCTATACCTTGAATGATTGATTTTACTTGAAGTGTTTCATGTCAACATTTTCATTTCTGTCTTCTTGGCTTTCGCCTATTATTAATTAAAATCGTTATTAACTCTCCAGCGACATTTCCGTTTAACAACCTGGCTAATTAAGTAAACGCCTTCCCTGGCTTTAATAATGAAAGCGCAGCATCTATCATACCATCAGAAGCGTACGTGGACCAAGCAAGCACCTCGCAAACAGTTCTAAACATGACCTCGCGAAACGTAATATTTTGTTTTGCAAACGATTTTAACAAAAAAGCCGCCAAAACTTATACTTCGAAACTCGAAGGTATTATGCAAATGATGGGTATGTGAAATATCATATATTTGAACTGAGGAGAAAGATATCGAGATACTGTTGATTGACATAGTTGATTATTTATTTTTCAGGCTTTTATTTTACAACTGCTTAAGTTGTGTAATTTATACTTATAAACTGCGATGATCAACTAAGTCTTCATATCGAAGGTATTATCTTCACTGCACAGAAATAAAACTCTAGGTATAATCAGTGTTAAGAAAAACTTTGTACTACGAGGACCTACGAAGAATTCAGGTTAAGGTCCGAGCGACTGTATTAAGTGCTAAGCCGTGCAATTTCCCAAATATCTGTTGAACTCAATTCAAGTAATTCTAGCAGCCCTTTTGACATACTAAGCCTGCTTGAGGTTGAACGATGCTCCTAAAAGGTCTAGGATTTGAGTTAACTTGAAAAATTTAATCCGAAATCTATACGCATATTTTCGGTACTAGTTTATATCTGGTCGTAAATAGCGAGACCGAACCTTCCGACAAAAGCGGTAATAAAAGGCAAAATTTGCCGTGAAAAATGCAATCCAAAACTCTGTACAATTCTAGCTAGTTTTTATTTTAACAAAACTACCGGAAGACAACTTACCGATGAAGGCGAGAAAGAAGAGGTAGCTTGCACGTACAGCCATGTCGATTCCCGTTACGTCCAGTCGCTTCGAATAGTCGACGTTAAGTGTACGCAATTTAAAGCTGATATCTTTTAGCACAGGAAAAAGTGGGCGTTCGCATCAAACTTAAGCGACAGACCTTAAAATCGGCTGAGATAAAAGTGATTTGCAACTGAAAAGGGGTCGCCATAGCAACTGATGCAGACAAAAAACAGAATTAGCACCAGCCAGCCAAATGCAAATCATAAGACCGTTGCCTATTGTTTCTTTAGTAATGTGACGTCTTGTTTGAATTGTTTTCTTGGATGTCAGTGGGACCCTTTGCCGTAGACAGTTAACAAAGGATTCATATTTTAGCGTCTTTGTCATCAACTTCTGATGCACGCGAGAAGTTTGGATGAGCGAAAAAAGGAAAAAGTATTTCAAGACGCAACTGAGAGCATCTAAAGTTTTTTTAGTTCTCTACCAACTTTCAAAGTGCATACAAAACTCGACATGAATAATTGAAGGTTATAGTATTCAACTTCATTTGAACTCAATGATGCACAGCTAAAAGCATGAATCATTAGCACTGTCTATCAAAATCTGGGCTTAAAACCCGACGGCCTTGACGCCGGTCCAACTTAATTATCCACAGGGAGCCCTTTCACTCGTCCAGAAACTGAATAACAAATAACCCGACATTATTGACTTCTGCTTTGTGATTGCCATTTTGAATTTTACAAGGCGAGGCCCCGGACCCGAGAATTTAGGAAAATTCGAAACGGCCGGGAAAATTCAAAAATTGTCGGAAGATCCGATCGCTTGCCTCGTAAATCAAGTTTTCTTTATTTTAGGGCCACTAGTGGCCTAGTTTTTAATTTTCTTTGAAAACATTTAGCCTACGGCTCGACATATTTATGTCTGTGGTAAATTTGCTTGAATACATCATGCGAAGAAAAGCCTACCAGAAATAGCTATGAAACTCGGCAAAGATTTTTGTTCGCTTTTTTTGCCTTGACCATGCACAAAACTCTTGCTTACTTCCGACCGAGGAACTAGCCAACAGAAACGTTTTGGTTACGTCATTCATGCATAGTGTGTGTACGCAAAACAAAAGATTGTGCACAATCGTGGACCTTCCAATATAATTCTTGGCACCTTTGTTTGTTCCTTTGATGTTTGCCGGGTTTCAAAACCATTTTCCTCTATTAATTATAGTACAACCAGCCCGGGAAGATCGTATCAATTCACAGTTCGACAATGAAATCTTACCTTCGACCCGGCCTAGTTCAAAGCAAAAAATGCACTGAAAATTTTGATATGCATACTTGCATACGCTCGCATTTAAATACATATACTGTATACCTAATAATCAGATGAGAAGTTGTCGTAACTGCTAAAGAGTGCTCAATACACATTTGTGTAGAGCGGACGGTGTATAGAATTGGGTTACTAAATGAAAACACACATGATTTACTGCAACTCTGAGTTAAAATCTGCCTGATGAGTGCGTAAGCACGAAACTCAGAGTTGCAGTGAATCATGTGTGTTTTCATTTAGTAACCCAATTCTATACTGTATACCTAGCAATGCATAAGAGCTCTGCTTTCGAGAGGTTTTGCCATCTATGGTTTTCTGGATAAATCACTATCCAGCGGATAACGCGGTTTGTTTTGTTAACGTATTCGCTGTATAGAGATTTATCAATACCTCTATTAGTCTTCTTTGTAAATTGAGGGCCGCACGTTTATCAGTTCTTACTGTTTGTCGTAACCCTCTTTAAATAAAGTTGATTGATTGATTAATTGATCCAGTGAATACTGTTATCTAGCCTTCGAACAAGCGGGACCTGACGTCTTGAGAATTCAGGATTTCGATTTCTTCTAAAACTGATGGATCTTGACGCCTGTAAGTTATTTTTTTATCTTTGTGTCTAAGTCTAAGTTTAATAACATTTAAGGCACGCCATAAACTCTAAAGTAATCATAATTTGTTTCTCTTTTTTTGTAGTTTGACTATATATATACACTACCCATATACAGTAAAGTTCAGAAATTAAAATCCTCAAATTTTCCAAGCTGAAGAGGTCCCGGTGCAATACACTTTGTGTAATTATTTCGAAGGCTTTCCTCGCTCAAATAACTTCTATTCTACTTGTTACATAACTGTAGCCATGAAGCCCACAAATGTCTCGAAGAAACGCAACCTCGTTCCCAGGGCTTTCCCTTCCACCTTCAAGGTAAAAGCCCTGGGAACGAGTTTGGAAGGAAAGATGTCCAGTTTATTGATTGTTTTCTATCTACTCACATCACCCTTGCTCACCATAGAGTCTCCAGTAGCTCAGTGGTTAGAGCATTGGACTAGATTACGGAGGGTCGTTGGAAACAAACTCATCTGGAACTCCGATTTTTTTCCGAGTTGGTAAAATTTCTCCTTTTTCAAACCTGGGACTACCGAAGTTTTGTCCGAACAAAATGCATTCTTGCTTTTTCGGCTTAGTGTCGAAAGTAGCCTGTAAATTATTGCTTTGCTTTAATGATACTGCCATCAATGGTAGGTTTGATCTCAACCATTCATCAGCCGTCAGTAAATCTCGTCCCCAAGACCCGCGCGGTTTGGGTCGGCGGTGGCCGGATGCGCTCTGGACAAAATCAAAAAGCGGAGCCACAAAATCCTGTTTCCGATTTGATTCTGCGCATGCCTTCAAGTTCGATCACAGTTCTGAATATGCATAGTCAATAACGCTGGCTCAACTTGACTTTCTCCCAGAAGTCTCGATTTCTTGGTGCTAAAACAACGACTGCGAGCATTGGTACGGTAGCGATATTGGCAGTCAGTCGTCATTCACGTTTTACCGCCCTTAATACCAAGTACATGCACGGATACTTTCCATTCGACAAATAATTTCATAGATTTTAGAACCAGAGCGAATGGTTCGAAAAAAAAACTGTTAAATTTTCAATAAGTACACGTACAATCACTTGGAAAGAAAATTTCCAGGAAAATAGATGTAAAACTGTTTTTTTTCCCTTTTAATTATTTTTTTTTTTATGGAAAGCTTACAGGATGATCAAAGCCTGCATTCTTTGATGAAGCAGTCATATCAATAGTAACGATATAGTTATGCAAATTTGGGCACGTTTTGCCGTCGCTTTGGCCTCGTCGATGATTAATTTGACCATATGATTGTAATAAAATTGTCTTTAGTTTAGACCAAGAAACACACAGATATTCCTAATCATGCCGAAGGGACAAGCACAAGCTAAAAAAACGATATTTCTTAACCGCATTTCTGATTATATATCAGGAAATGAAAACGGCAGGACGGCATGGTTCTTTTAAGATCGTCACACGCTATTAGCTCATTACCTCTGTTTCAGGGCACTATAGCTAATCGCCCTCTTTATTTGTATTATTTTCAAACGCGCTCATGCCACTTTTAATTCATACTTTTATCACCTTTTATATCGGTGTAAATGGACTTCTTTGTAAAACATATAAATGGCAATCTTGGGCTTGTACGGGTGCCGCCAAAGAATCTGAGGGTTTTTTTGACTTTAATATCCAACTCATTCTTAATCGAATTCATATCTTAGCCAGTAGAACCGCAGAACGTGTGCTTTTAAATAGAAAAAAAACTTTGGAGTGAAAGAGGTGACAGATGGTAAATTATCGTAATTTATTCCAATTCACATAATTACTAATAGCCACTTGCATTTAAAACTAATGTCTTTCTAGTGAAATTGAGTATGGATCTGAAGCTAAGCTTTCATATACAAACAACCAAAATCCTTAAGTGCATGGATTAAATTAGAAAAGAACCCCTGATGAAAATATTGTTTGTTTTTTAAGTAAGACTTTTATACGTTTTTTCTGTATTTCGACGTTTTAAACATATGTCATTTTATAGTTGAGATTATATGCTATCAGCAAGTCCGAGCCTGAGAAAATTTAGAATGTGAATTTTTGAAATACTGATTAGAAAAAAGTTCTTTAATTTGATTGATTATGACAGCAAGGAAATTTCTAAATATCTGTCTATTACTGAACACCCCCCTCTGAAAAAAAGAGTAAATAAACAAAAAAAAATCAAACTGCCCATAATTATGATTTATTCATAACGGCTTTTTAGAACAAAAGTGATAGCATCGAAGACAAACGAATTCAATCTTATGCTGACTGAGACCAAGATTGGCTGCCACATTTACCTAAGAGGCAAAAATCGACGGTTAATAATTTCCTTTAAGGTTCAAACATGGCGAACAACCTTTCCGCGGAAAGCGGCGACGAACACTTCGCCACCTTTGCAGAGTCACTAGAAACACGGTCAACTGGATTGGTTATTGTGGAATCTGCGTTTTTTCTTCTCATCACCTTTACGAGCTTATTCGGAAATTTTCTGCTATGTGTTGTTTTGTTCAAGAATTTCTCTTTTCAGAGCCTTACAAACATACTTATACTGGCGCTCTCCTTGGCGGATATCTTAATGGGGGCAGTCTGTATGCCTCTTACATGCGGCACGCTTATTCATGGCAAATGGACTTATGGTGACTTCGCATGTCAGATTCAATGTTTCTTTATTTATTTTTTGGCCTTTGCTTCCCTTCAGACCATCGTTGTAACATCGCTCAACAGATTTTACAGGGTCGTGAAACCGACCAAGTACAGGCGCATTTTCACAGTGAAAAAGACTATTGGAACACTGGTAGTTCTTTGGTTGTCAAGTGCGTTGATTTTGACTATTCCTTTAGCGACCGGAGCCTTAGGCGCAACTTTTAATCCAGCAAAAGCCGCTTGCGTCATATACAAGAAAGACGCCGCCATGGAGCACAAGAGTTATCCAGCTGTTTTAAGAGGGCTGCTGTTACTTATTTTTGCCGTGATTCCCTCGGTTGTTATTTTTACTTGTTATTTCAAAATATTCCGTGCAGTTGGGGAACATTTTACTCGTGTGGCGCCTTTATTAAATTCTCAAAACAGGAGGCCAAAATCTCGAGTAAATTCACGGGAAATGCGCACGACGCTTACTCTTTTTGCAGTGGTGCTCGTGTTTGTTTTGAGCTGGCTCCCTGTGTTTGTCATCGAGATCATTCAAGCATTCGCAATTGATTGGTGGAGAATTCCCCGTGAGGTTCAACTGTTATGGACGTTTTCTGGCAGTTTCAGTAGCGCGGCAAATCCCCTAGTGTACGGCTTAGCGAATTCTTCATATCGAAAAGAATATAAGAGGTTACTGGCATTTAAATGGCAGAGAAGGAATGAAGCCAGGGATATTGAAGGCAGCAGAACACCGTCGGTTGTGATGGCGACTTTGAACATCCCGTCCTGAATTTGTGGGTTTTTGCCACTGAAAAACATCTGGATGAACGTGACAAATTTGCAAGTGCTAATTTCCCCTTTGTATTAAGAGATTTCCGAAAAATACATTTTAAACAGGCCATCAGTGTAAACATTGAAAGTAACCTTAAGAACCATGTGTGTTAGCATTCTTTTATTTACACTACACTCTTCTATGAACGCCTGTCAGTTTAGAAACTCACACGATATATTTTACTTTCTTCATTTCCAGATGAGTACTTGAAATGATTTAATTTTCATTTATATTGGAACCAAGATTGTGCTGAGTCACTCTGAAATCCATCCATTTTGTTCACGTTCGCGACAGTGTCGGGCGACGTGTTCCATGTTGGATGAACAAAAGATTAATTATCGCCTCACACTGTATTTGTATTTCAGTTTCACGATTAATTAGAAGAGAACTACAAATTCTGGCCTAAATGTCAGCCTTGTGTATGTTCTCAGCATGTGCAAAAATATGCTCGTCTTTCTTAGGCTCAAATTTCTCTCGAGAAACGATTTACATTAAAGACTAGGCTTGTTTTATATAACGTCAATTGGGGCATTTGTCATTTTATCTGCTGTAAAGTCAGACTTAGTGCATTAGTGCTAAACTGAAGGACATTTTGAACGCAAGGTCACTTTGCGCACTATAAGATCAGATTCAGGTTTCGCATACAGAGTAAATAGAACGGCGTTTTGCATGTTGTCGTCGCGTGCCCGACTGAAATCTAATTTAGCTTTCAGGCGCTTGAACTCCCCGCTTCTCTTCTCTTACACTGAGGAGCAAAGTAAAAAATAACGTCGATGCTACATAAGATTAGATATCGAAACACTGTCTCGGGTATGCTTTCCTTTCGTTAAAATTATGAATTATTCTAATTACATTTATGTCTCTCTGGAAAATGTACGTTGTGTAGCATAAGGAACGTTCAAGTGTTTTTACAATATGCGTTTATTAATGATGTTAGAGTGTCTATGACAGAGAGATTTTAATTTTCTTTAAGGCATCTAAACGATATCGTGATATGAAAATCGAAACTTTGATAAAATTGTATATCGTGTTTTTAATGCGTTTTAGCCATCTGAAAACGTGAAATGTTACTCCCGGTTGGGTCAGAAATCGCGGGGTTCGGATCTCGGACATATGATGTCACAGGATGTGACGTCAAAACAAGACTTATCTTTAAGTCTAAGTATTTATCTTTCTCAAGTGTTTATATTGTTGAACCAAAGTTGGAATTACGCTTGATTACCCAATTCACTGTATATTTCACTTATTTTTGTTTGGCCCCTTCCATATGGTAGATAAAAGTGAAGTCAGCATATGAGCCAAGTGGTCCATCAGGCCGGGTTAGTATTCCTCCCCTGGATGGGAGGCTACTGCAACGCAGGGTTACCTCCAGGGTTAAGGTCTCCGGTATCCATTTATACACCTGGGTGTAGAGAGGCACTGTTAGAGTAAAGTGCCTAGCGCAAGAACACAACACAATGTCCTCGGCCAGGGCTCGAGCCCGTAAGATTCGATCCGAAGACTGACGAACCCTCTAACCACGAGGCTAACGCGCCTGCATACCCCTTTAAATAAACGCCCAATAATGACAATTCCTGAAAATTTAAGAAAATAGTTGTTGCATTTATTTACATTAACAAAATCAATGTTGCCTCTAAACATTGAATTATATTTCATAACAGCGGCATTTTCGAAGGATCTTCGTTAATCACATTAATTAGTAAAATGACGTGGACGTTGCTGTCAGAATTGCGAAAAAATTAGCTAGGACTGTAGGCAAATATTTTATAAAACATGTTAAAAGCGCTTCTCACGAAGAGAACAATTCATTATAAAATAGTTCAAAAACAAATAAAAATTCGGTTAAAGAACTAAAAAAACCAACATATCAATAATAATAATTGTTGAGGTTCAAGTTGAAGCCAGGAAAAGAAACTTGAAAGCTATATAGGTCCTGCAAGTGCAGCTTTTTAAAAGCGTTTCTCATGAAGAGAATAATTCATTATAAAATAGTTCAAAAGCAAATAATTCGGTTGAAGAATTTAGAAAACCAAGATATGAACAATAATAATGTTGAAGTTCAAGTTGAAGCCAGGAAAATATACTTGAAAGCTATATAGGTCAGGTGCAGCTCTTTGAAATCATTAACAGAGTTAACGAGTGCAGAAGACTGTTTCTGCTGAGTAACTCATCTCCACTGAAGTAACTAAAACGTATATATTGCTAATACTATTAATTCTTAAAATTATGGGGTTTTTACTTTTCATAAACAGTACTGACTTACCACAGCGGGAAAAAAATGCAATTCAAAATTGAAGGGCGTAAAAGATAAGGGACCTTATACGGTTTTAGTTTAAGGCAACGCAAATCGACACTCAATCCTTTTTAGCATCCTTGAACTCGTTGTCAGCTTCGTTTTCCGCGTCACCGCTAAATTCAGTTCCACTACCACTTTCACTTGAGACTAGTGATGTGTTTGGGCTAAAAGTCCCTTCTTCTTTTCCATTTCTTCTTTTTGACTCATCGCGTTCACTTTTAGAGAAATGAGGAAATATCTTTTGCCGCACCATGCCATGAAGTCTTGAATGCCCTGATGCTGTATCTTTGTATGCCATTATTTTGTTAAAATCTCTATTGTTACCATCGTTAGCTGTTGACAACCAGTACAACAACTGCTTGAGTTCACTGTCTTCCCAAGACAGAAACTCGTTGTTTTCGATATCCTTCGCTTTTACAGTGTCTTTTTGTCGCAATGATTTCCTCCTGTGTCTCTTCTCTTCACTGAGCTGCATTCGCCTGTTTGCATTCGAAGAGAAAACGTTGTTTCGTTTTTCCAAGTTCATACCTTCCCTAGTGGCCATCTCGTTTTTGTTGCTCTCTTTGTCTGAATCGCCACTGCTTAGGTTGATGTAATTAGCGATATTTAAGGTCTTTGCAGCTTTGTGATTGCTCGAAGAAATTGGCTTGGCGTCAGTGGAAGGACCTTCTGAGGAAAATCCGTCATCTCCACTACCGGAGCCCCATTGGTCTGTGCTTGATTCATAGTGACCACTTCTTAGCCCACTATACGTCTCCTTGGCATCATCCCAATCATTGTATGTCGTCTGATAGATATCATTGGACAAGCTATAGTCACTAGAAGAATCTTCATTTTGCTGTTTGATGCTTTGATCGTCCTCCTTTGCTTTAAGTTTTTGTAACTGGTTCAAACGAGTCCTTGCTCTCAAAGGAAACAATCCTGATTGATAAATGTCATATCTGCCACTAGAATGGAAATATTTCTGGCCGCTATACTCCAGTTTTTTGCCATAACCGTGATCATCCTCGCCTCCAAAGTGAAAGTCACTGCCAGATTCGGAAGAAGACGTCTCGAAATTAGAACCACTGAGACCTTCCTCATCAGCAGATTCTGCATTCAGACTTTTCCACGGGGATGATTTGTACGATCCTTTACCTTCGTTTGTTGAGCTTTCTAATGACGAATCGACTGAAGGCAATCTATTTGTAGACTCATTCTTCTCAAGATCAATTGTCGAGCTTTCAGTGTCTTCTCCACCGAGAAGCACCTTAATGTGCTCATCGATGCTTGAATCATCATAGTAACCGCTAAATGTACTTGCGGTCTTTACGCCACTTGCAGATTCGGTGGAGAATTCCTCGGCTTCCAATCCACTTCCACTGACAACCCAGTCCGCACTGGCTTGATTGTGCATACCTTTCACTAAAGGTACACTTTCTGTGCCTGAACTGGAGGCCATCTTCGTACTAAGCGAGGCCAATGTTCTATTGTGTTGTCTTGTACCATGATTACTCTTTCCATTCACCAAACTGTTTTGATTTTCCCCAGCAGTTCTCTCGTCGATTCCACTTTTTGCGGAGTTTGATTTGGTGATAACTGATGAGTTTGTTCTCGATTCTCTTTCATCGATTTGAGGTTGAGTTCGAGCCTCTTTGGTTACGACATTTGAAACGTTAACTACTACAAAATTACTAGGCTCTCCTTCTGTATTAACAGATGAGGAGTTTGAATTAGAATTGCGCAAATGTTTAACCAGAAAGGCATTACTTGAGGCGTCTGACACGTCCTCAGAGTTCACCGTGTTCATATGCTGTGATTCATTTTTATCGCTATTAGATGAAGTTCTTCCCTTGAAAGACGTCTTTTGAAGATCTTTCGAAGAATCCTTTGTAGAATTATGCAAATGTTCGACCAAGATATCAGAAGCATGACTTGAGGCGTATGGCACTTCCTTCAAGTTCACCGTGTTCATAGGTTGTGTTTCATTTTTATCGATACTTGATGACGTTCCCGCCTTAAAAGAAGTCCTTTGAAAGTCTTTCGAAGAATCCGTTGCGTTTTCACTTGCCAAATTGGTGTCAGCTTTGGTCTTCCCTAATGTATCTGTTTTGTTGTCAGAAGTTTTGGTCGCGAAATGCTCAGCAATCTTTACATTATGTGTCGAAGGATTTAATCCAAGGGAAATGTTTTCTTTCGCTAACACTTTTTCGTGTAATGTTTGCCGCAAATTATCAAAAACATTCACATCACGATTTTGATGCCCTAACTTAAGTTCCTCATGTCTGCTTTTATTATTTTCTCCTTTATTTGCCGCTTTAACTTCATGATGAGTCTTTCGGCCCTTAAAATCCTTGTTTTTTGCATAGGAATGAGAATCATGATGTTTAAAGACATTTCTTGTGTGAGTCGGGTAAATTGTTCTTCCTTTTTTCTTCTTTTTTGTAGTTGACTTTCTGCGGTGAATAAACCCATTTCTATGGTTATCATGTTTATTCTTAGTATGACCATTGATGGGGAGCTTTAAACTTTTTCGTAGTTTTTCTTTCCGATGCTTAACAATAAGGTGTTTTAATTCGTCCGCCATGGAAGCATCAGTTTGAGGTACTTTTTTCTTCTTTCCGTTCGATTTAAAAGACAGTTTCTGATGCTTCCGTTTTCCCCAAGTGTGTGAGAATTTAAGATTTGGTTTATGCTTCGTGACTGCACCGAGTCTGTCATCCAAAAGTGTTACCCAGTGCTGTTTTGTGGTAGGATGAAAATTGTTTTGTTGATACGTTCGGTGTGCTTTAACGACGTGCCTGTTCATTTTATGGATTGCCTTTGTTTTCTTAAATTTCTTCAGTTTTTCGGACTTCCCTCCTTTGTCTTTTGCTTTGCTTCTCGACTTTTTGGTTTTCTTCCTTCCTTTGTCCTTTCGTCTTTGCTTGTGCTTCTTGTTCTTCTTATCCTTGAGCTTAAGTTGGTGTTTCGATTTACCCCCAGCCTTCTTTCGCGATTTCGTAGCGCTTGTATCTTTTGCCTTATTCTTCTTCTTTTCTATCATTTCTGCTTTGAACTCTTCCTTCTTTCCTTTAAATTCCTTTGACACCTTACCACTCGTAGAATGTGATTCAGAATGGGATTTTGACTTACTTTTACCTTCGTTTTCTTCCTTGCTTAACTTTGGGGCAGCTGCAGGATGGAAAGAAGGAAACAGACACTTGCAGGATCTAAAGTTGCAATCAGGCGAGCAATGTGTTCCCCTGGGGCAACAATGCCAGTTATCAGCGCAATTCACGGCGTCAGGCTCCATACAGCAGCCGTATCCAGTCAAAGATAGCAAGTTCTCGCAACAAGTGGTCCGGGTTGGGCACCGGGTGACCATATCAGGACAAAATGTCGACGAATCGTCGTGCAGATAAGAACTTGCCAACCCTGAAATAAATTAATTTACTAGAGTTTGCTAGGTATAATACCAGATTAAAGTGTTTTTAAGTAACTCTTTACGGTATACTTTATTGCAAAGTGGGTATGATTATGTGTCATCGTGCAAATGAGAACTCATTGCCAGCCCAGCAATAGATAAGTTTGTTTCAAATTACCGAAATTAACTGGGACTAATATCAGCTACCAGTCTTTTTAAAACTAAACCTTCACAAATCTTTTGAAATAATGTTTTCGAGATTTTAGAAATATGAGACAAAAATACATAATTACACTATTACGTTTAGGGCAAGCATTTTTTTTTTTCACGTTTTGCTTCATGTTTTTGCTTTTCGCAGCAAAATAAACAGACCTATTGATTAATGGAGTCAGCGAATTATGGAAGAGTATTCGAAAGACACTGCACAGATCGTTCCGCAGCCTTCAGCACGTTCTTCCTGGACATCTTCTGTGTTTTGCATAAACAAATAAGGGTGCTTTCCTTTGTGGTGGTTTGGATCATGATGCATCACAGGTTCCGATGAATCTAGCCTGAGCAAGAATTAGTTTTATCGGTTCTGTGTGATCTTGGATCATTGATCCTGATTCGGATAATCTCACAAGGCACACTCAGCGTCTTTATGAATGAGGATATCTAAAATTTTTAACTATTTCCCTCACCTTCTCTAGCAGACAGTTCTGGAGCTTTGGGAGGCGAAAACTGGCCTAAAAATTGATAATGAAATGAACTTGTTAACAATTGCGTATATACAGAGGCGTTACTCCGTCCACAGGCAACGCGTCAAATTTCTGGAATGTTCTTCTTAGTGTCTTAAGACTACCAACCTCGAGGTCTAGCTTTAGACAAAAGGCTTCGAAATGCGGCTCCAACTTTTACTCCAAGAAGACGATTTCCTTTGGGATTAAAGTGCTGAGAAAAAGGAACAGAGAAGAGAAAAGATGTAATGCGCCAGTGGAACCAAAACAGATAATCATAGCACTGGAATTATGGAAAGCGAGGGTCTGAGGTAAAATTGAGCCTCAGTATTCCGGGAAAGTAGAAAGAGTGGCTTCCGTTCCTTACCGAAGTTGCTAAGCAACGCAATGAGGCACTCCGAAGTGGCAATTTTCGGAATATTTGCGAGTTCGCATAGAAGACTTTTAATGAGTAACAAGACTCAACACAGCAGCTAGTACCTTAACGAATTTGCCAAAACCATAATTGGTTTCTCTAAAAGTCCTATCACCCAAATAAACAAGACATAAATATTATCAGAAATATCTTACCACATCCCGAGGTCGTTTCATGATGCTACATGTTTCGTAAGGGGGCTCTCCACACTCATGGATGACTGCAGAATGCAGATCAACAATATCTATCTTCCTGCCGTCCTCCATAACTCTGCAAACACAAAAGGATATGTGAGGTCAAAAGAAATTATTTTAATGTGTATTTTATTTTACTTATTGTAATTAAGTGACTTTTCTCTACCCTGAGCTCGACGTTTAGCAAGTTTTCTTATGGATTTCATTCTATCCGAAAGTAACTCTTTTTGTTTTGCCTCTCAAGAATTTACACTACGCATGTAACTAACTAGGGCACGTTTTGCAGAACCTGGCGAAATTTTCGTCATGTTGTGATATAACTATTCTGCTTGTTCTTTTGCTTGCTTGAGCAAGAATAGTATTTGTTTATTGAAAATAATGCCAAGATATGTTGAATTTTCGCTCATACCTTCTCGCCTCCTTGTTGTATTTAACAACTCTCTTGTTTCTTCGTCCAGCGATAGGAACTGGAGTTGTAAGAGCAAACGCCACCTGAGCACCACTTTGGAGAAGAAGCTCTTTTATCTTCATGAGATTCTCTCCATATTCCTCTAGTGGGACGAATTCCTGACAAATAAATATTGCAAACTTGTAATGATTTACCGAAAAACCGTATAGGAATGTTATAGCTGAAACTTTCTTTCTCTTTTTTTATAAGCCTACTTCGTGTTGTTATTAATTAAGGAAGAAGTTTTTGTCATCCCATAATTACAAATTGTACGACCTCGTGTCGTACATTTCAGGAAGTGATCGTGCCCCTGCTTTCAAATAGGCCTCGCGCTTTTTACCGAGTTACTCCCGCGATTACCCTCTAGTACTCCACTAGGTCCAATTAGTGTTACAAATTACTCGAGCTTTTAAACCATTACTAATTATTACATGAGAGAGAAAATTACGAACGCGTGCGCGTTAATAATAATAATATGCAGTGAACATTAAAAATTAACAGTGAATTGGCCTGCTCCCTGAGCCTATCTCGATGAAGTGATTTTCTCAGTCTTGTAAAGAAATAAACTTGCTCCGACTATATTACGCAGACGCGGCAAGCTAAGAAATGACAAAAACGCCGTCCACTTACCTCAGGAAACAGCTTGCTGTAGTCTATATCATGCATTCCAAAATTGAACACTACTGCGTCGTAACTGGTTGGTTCCAGCGCTGTCGTGTGAAGCATCATTGACAGACATTGCAGACCGTACCTCGAATCCACCGCCCCAGACCCCTTAGCAAATGGTGCGTGTTGAACTTGGCACAATCCTTTTAACTCGCCCTTGACTGTTGTCAGGTACCTAAAGAACAGACGTTTAGTCATTGCAAAGAGTAAGGTGTCCATTTCACTGCTAGGAATTCTGGGTGCCAGATGGCTAATTAGCGTGATATTTAACACAAAAGGCCTCAAGTGAGAGGCCTATTAAGTTGATGCCACTCAGAAAAACTAAACAATCACCCTTGTAGTAGATAGACCTTAGATAATAATTTATTTAATCCAAACCGTTCTAAATGAAATAAAGCAAATTTTGTCATAATCTGAATATCATAAAACTGGAGAATTCCAAAGGTGAAATATATGACAAAGTTGCTTTACGTAGCAATAATATGAAAATAAAATCTGAATTATCAGGAACTTTTAAATCTATTTGTTGATTGCGTCATTACTCGGGAGCCGTGCTGATCATATGGGGCAACGCTAGCTAGCAGTAGAGATTCAGATTGAGCCTTTAAAGTAATCTTTAAGACACGTTGGCATTCTCCTAGTGGTTGCCTTCCGTTAACATTAAAAGTAGGATAACAATGACTTAAATATCTACCCCAGTGAAATGGAGTCCCCGATGACAAGGCAATTCCTGAACAGCGGATTAACACTTAATGGTGGCCCTGGACTGCATACCCTTGATGCATTGCGTGCTTCAAGCTTTAAAGGCATTCTGTGTCATAAACATATAAAATGTATCGGTTAGGTGGCCGTAACGGATGGCCGGTACCCTCAGGAACCTTAATTTAACAATGACCTCGATGAGAGCTCGAACCCGGGATGATCCAAACGGATCTTAACATGAGAACAATGGCCGTTTCCGAGATGGTTTTTGCTTCTGTGCCAAAGCGAAACTTCGAGCGAAACCATTTATATAAAATGTGCTGGAGCTACACATTCATACTCATATAAATCAAATTCTTTTCCATATGAAAGGTTTTGTACGAGGAAATAGCTTATAGGCCATCATGTCAACAACAAGGTGAATACTGGAAGACTACTTAAAACCACACACTACTTGAGAACATGAAGCTTTTAAGAGGGCTTAAATGGATTTCAGTTATAATTTCTTGTTTTGTTTTCGATTTCTTATGTTTTGTTTATAGCATGCTTCAGTACAAGATCTTTTTAAAATATTCCAAAATCAAACGAGATATCGAAACCTTTTTCAAGTCGCTATCTATGGAAAAGTTTAAACCAAGCTCTAAAAAACATCATTTTGCTGGTACTAACTTCAAATCGTTTTGAGGTTTAACTCGAGATGGCCAGATTTGTGCCTGCGATGATGAATATGGACGTCGTGCCTGCGGTTCCGTCAATGAAGGAGAAGCTGGAGACACTACTGGGACACTCATCTGGGTGGGTACCGCAGGAGGTACTTGATATGGTCCCTGGAGTGGTGCCTGGGTGGGTACTAATGGTGGGTACTGGGGTAGTACCTGAGGAGGAGCCTGGGTCGCAGTTTGGGGCCACGAGTTGTAGTCTGGGGGCCACGTAGGAGTGTCCTCCGCTGGGAAGCCCTCCCAGTCAAAATCAGAGCCATCATAAATGTCTTGACGCTACAAAAACAACATACGCAAGGAAAGGGTGAGGGCAATAGACAGAGTCGCAACCTCGTTCCCAGGCCTTCAAGGGAAAAGCCCTGGGAACGAGGTTGACAGAGTCGAGGTCTATGAAATAAACCCTCAAAAAACAAACAAAGCCAATATCCAGCCATCTTGACGGGACAAGCTTGGTCAATAAAGGATTTAATATATAGAAAAAGAACAGTATTTCCTTGCGGGTTACAGCGGGATATTCCAAGCGCGCAAGAAAGGGTCATCTTGCCCGCTTGCGTGGCCAATCACAGCGCAGGATTTAGTTTATCTTACCCGCTCACGGAGATGGCATATAATAGCAATACATAATGTCGTGTTATGCTCTTCTAAGACAATAGTTATAAGTATATATAATATATAACAGTGGTTCATTATGAGTGGGATTGCGAAGAATTAGCCTCGTAACCATACTTTTTTAAAGCGAGGGGTCAATTATTTTCTAGTCACGCATTGTTTGAGTTTCCACCTGTTATGTCACGCAATCAATATAAACCATCGGATCAAATTACTTTATTCACTTAGGCCTTGACGCTCAACTGAGAATCCAGTCTCGGCGAGTGAAGTTAAAAATTATCCTCATTTTCCGACTGACATTTGAAATATGGGCCAACTTCAATGTACACTCTAGAACAGAATAGAGTTTTCACTTTTTCAAAACAATTACAGTTCGGTTATAACACGAGTGATACGGGTTAAGTCAAACAACGCTCGACAAATTGACTTGTGGGCAATCGCCAAAAGCGATCCAAAAATTCCTATACTACTTACTGTGACGATGTATTTATAGACCGATAAATCAAAGACCTATATAAACGAACTATTTTCACAGTTATCTAATTTATTTTATTAAAAAATGGACTAGCCTTTTTCATATTGACAAAATTACGTTTTGCATTCGAGGTACTTAGCTTTCCATGATATAACTTTTTAAAAAAAATTAGTCAAATAAATGCAGAAATTGTTTCTAATATAACCACTGGAGTAAACATAATGCACGGTTACTTAGAGGTAGAGTCTTAGCTCACAATAGAAGCGCTGTTAAGCTCTCAAGTAGAATGCGGTCGGTGTTCCTAACAATACTTTACCTGTTTCGAGAAACAATAGTTATTGAAACAATGACAAAACAAAATTTAACACTTCCGTCGTGTTGGACCTTACCCTGCTGGAGTCACCCCACTTGTTTTTCCTGTTGGAAGAAAGTGCCATTCGATTCATTTTTGGCAACCAAGAGTAATTCGTGCGATGGTAACCGGAATAAAACGCATTTCTTTTCAGACCTCTTCCGGCCTGCCCGCGTCTCAAGTTGTCGGTGTATATTGTCCTATAAAGCGAAGCAACGTGTGGCCACAAAAATGACAACAAACAAACCAGGCGAAGAATCGAGGAACCGCCGAGCATTTCTAGACATTTTCCGCCTCAATATTCCGCCTTCTCTTTCATTTTTCAGTCAATACACTTGCCTTTTTCGTCATTTCTCGTTTCAATTTTTCTTTGACAAAACAAAGGCTCCATGGGTCACAATCAAAGGCTCCCGTTGACAAACAAATCACGGCATTTTACTGTTATAGAACAGACCGTTAAATTACACGCTGGCTAATCGACTTTTGAAATAAAATGACGTGATCCATAGTCCTGACGAAATAACGCCAATTCAAAAAGGTGTTTTAGAACAAAGAGAATTCCAAGATTGAGGTGAACCGTCAAGCGGGCTATCAAATAGCATTAACTTGTGATAATTTCTTACTGCTAAAAACGAGCGAGTAAACAGTTTGTGAGTTGCTCTTTCAAGCATTAAGGCTCATTTACAATCGCATGCAAAATATTAGGGTAAACAATCTTTAACAATACCTTAAAGGACTAACCTGAAGTCATGCCACGCAACAAACGTTAAATGGAGTTCGTTCTTAGGGTCAGTTCTGGTGTCAATCACCGGCTTCGACTAGCATTGGCACTGAGGTTCAAGTTCAGCAAATATCTGTGACCCTGAAGTTAAGAGACCAGAAAATTTGTCATTTTTGACTACTTGTAGCAGGTACTAGACCAAACATTTCTTGATTTGGCCTCTCCAGTGAAGTTCTCTTCCACAAAAAAGACCTTAGACAAAATCTGAAACCGCATTAGTTAAATACGACGCTAAATTCGACTTCATAAAAAGAGCCAATTCTAAAGGATTCGTTAAAAGAACAGAACTGAAAAAAATGCGTAAAACTACTTTCACAGATGTAAATTAAATGTTTTCACACTTGACAGTCAGAGACAATGCATGTCAAAAGTAAACCTGAACCGAAACCTTTTACTCAATTTTAAACCAGTGAAATCATTACCCCGAATAGTCTGAATATGCTACATTGTGGTAAAATGTCATAAATTCTTGAGTTAAAGAGACCATAAAAAATTTTCTTTTTTTATTTCACCAGCATCTAACAGGTACAAGCCTTTCTATGCGGTACCCCCAACCGTTTGCAGCTACTATGAGAACAACTAACGGACAGGCCTAGAGTTGTTGTTTAATTCAAGATTAAACAGTCTGTGTTTGTAGCAATTCGCATTTGCTCTTTACACAGTCCGTCTGTCAAACAAAATGGCCCCTGTCAATGTAAAACGAAGGTTGTTGACTCGAAGGTAAAATGCACACTAAATTTGCACACCGAGAGACATTCAGTCCGGAGGTCCTGTGCGCCGAATGCGCTCGAGCGACGTTCCAATCCTGAAAAGTTTTGGTTGTCATGCGACTGTTCATATGTACGTCAGTACGCCAAGACCGATAAGATAAGAGAGTAACACCATTAACATAGCTACTTTGATATCCATGTAATTAACCAATCCATGTATTGGTTAATTGACAGCTGTCAATAGAAGTTATCTGTTGACCAGTACACGCGACCATATCGCGGGTTCAGATTTAAAGTTCGCCTTCATTTGCTAATGAAATATGCGTCGTCAACACTTATCCGCTAGAAATGAAGGGTGTTACATGACAGCGGGAAGATATGAATTTTATTTTCCAGAAGTAAAAACAATGTTTTACAATCGAGTGTAGCGAGGAGGGAACATATTGTTCTTAACATCAGAAAATAAAATTTATGTGTCTTTTTTATACTGAAACAAACTGACAACCAATTCAAACAACCGTAAAAAGGCGGAAATGACGTCACCAATATCCTCACTAGCTAGCGAGGAAGTGGGAAATACGCCACTCGGGTCTCGGATGTAGTGGCTTACGTTCTAAAAGATGTATAGTATGAGGATTTTTATGCATTGGATTAGCTCATCCACCCTTTTAGGACTAATACCAGAAGGATTTCTCGTAGTGTGAACCTGTCGAAGGTTTAACGTCTATTTCAAATCTTCTAACGATTTCTGGTTAGCTGAGAATTAGCGGAGGCGCGGTTTCCATCTTGGTTAGTGAGCTTGCCTCCAGGTACGAGCCCAAGGCAAGACTTTTAATTTTCACGATGCTTTTTTTCACCCGGTTGTATAAATGGGTATACTTAAATGGCTCTAATACGGACTTCAGGAAATGATTTCTGGTTTGTCAGGTCAAGCTTTGGTTCGAGTATTGGACATGGTCATTGGGCTGTGTTCTCCTCTTAACACTTCACTCTAACAGCACCTTCCTCAGGTCACACAGGTGTATACGCAGGTTATTGACCAAGCGTGAGGTCGAGAAGGCTCTATATTAGACTGGTTCTTTTCCCTTCTTGTTTATGGAAGAAAAACAAAAAAAATGAAGAAACGGAGAGAAAGAACAAAACTGAGAAACGTATCACAAAAGCTAGAAATTTATTGGGTACAAAATTTCAAGAGAAGCGTGAATCAAAAATAGATCATTCTTTAAATGACAATCACTGGCTAACCTTTGGTTAACTGCTAGCTTTAGTCGAATATTTGACTTTGTGTTGCTAAAAAATACAAACCTATAATTATAACAATTTTACTCGTTTTGTATTATTATTTTACTTATCTTTAGAAGTGAAGCAAGAATATTTTAATAAGGTAACTAAGTAGTACTTAGCAATTAGACTACGAGCCAGAGTTTTCTAAAAGCGGACCGATATAGACGAGAAGTATATTAGATGATGAATATTAGGGAGCTTAAGCAAATTAACCATGATCGACTGCAACGGCCACGAAAACGCCACAAAACAAGAGGTCTGAGCAATGGTTGAGCCGTCCTCTGCAAAACACGAACGTGGAACGACCAAGTTCTTCGTACTTTGGGGAACGCGAACAACGAATTTTTTGATTTTTTTTTTTTTTGAATTTCGAATTTATCGCTCATGTGTAATTTTTATCTTGAGCAAGTTCTGAGCTAGCAATAAACAGATCTAAACAATTGCGCAATTCGAAGATAAAATATAAATTCATTTTATACAAGACGCTGTCCTTGGCGTCGCAGTCGTCGTTGCTTAAGTACTCTGATATTCAGAAAATAAGGGAGAGTTTAAGTAGACAGACAGAAAACCTACAATTGAGCGCATATTCAAGCTTAAAATTAAGAATAATTTTCATTTATAAAAACATCCTGCGAGCAACCGTTTTCTATTAGCGAATAGAAAACAATGAGAGCCAAGTAGATTCGCGGATTTCCAATAGAACAACGCTCAGGCTACTAAGGAAAGATTGAAATGCGTGGAAACGAGGCTAGTGAACAAATCATAAAATGTCTCGAATCTTGAATAATTTTTATAAAATAACTGAGGTACTACGCGCGCTCTCATTGGTCCAGAGATGTGTTTTAGATGAGAGTATCTAAACATGGTTGTGACGTTTTAGCTTCACGCGTATTTTATACACCTTATTCGATGGTTTAGCATATAATACGCGCGGATATTTTGCGAGTTGCGTAGTATTTTTCCGAGCCCCATAGTGACGAGAGAAAATATGAGCAATGAGCAAAATGTCCGCTTGTATTATATGTTAAACCATCGAATAAGGGATTCCACCATTCCTCCATTTTCAAGGAAGTCAAGGTCAGAGGACGTAAACAAGGCAAAGTCCGGTTCCTTTTGTGCGGCCATTTTGTCGCTCCTCTTCAGTCCGTATTTTTGCCCTGTTCTATAGTGTAATAACGTGGCATATTTTGCGCGTTCTTTTGCCCTAATATAGTAGGGCAATGGCGCAATGGTGGAATAATAATGAGAATTATTTTATAAAATCAACAGAGCACTATTTCCGTGTTTACATAGCGTCATATAAGCACTCGAAGAGTAGGGGAAATTCTCGAAAGTTGTGTAAACTCTCAACTGCGTCTCGGGTTTGCATCACTGTCTCCAATTCTCCCAGCCCTTCTAGGTTTTAGATCAGGCTATTTAAACTCGGAAAGAGTACTCTGTTGCTTAAATATTCAACTCGGACAGATCTTACAAGTAATTGAGGATAGGTTTGTAAAAGGTTACTGAATTTTTACTAGCTGAATTGCAATATTTGTCTCTTTTTCTCACTTCTCACTTTTTTAAAATGTCCTTTACTCTGTTTCAGTATTAATTCCTAGAGCAAAAGCTAGTCGAATACGTCTTTGATTCAAAAGTGAAATTCGTTGTAAAATGTTATTTTTATTATCAGATTGAATTAAAAGAACTACCAAGCTCCCGGTTTCCTTCCACCTTTTGAATTGGTTATTTTTCGTCGACAACTTTTTCTTCCTTTGAAGTAGAAATCGTGCCTTGGCTGGTGTTATCTCCATTGACTGTCCCACCAGCCTTATCAACGCTTCCACTTTCTATATCTTCTAAATTTATCCTTGCATCCGGGCCCTCAGTTTCGTTCCGTTCCTCTTCGCGCGTGCTCTCAGGTGTGTCCGCTGTGCGTTTATCCGATGCGCCCAGATATTTGGTAGATGGAAAATTGACTCTGAGTTCTTCTGAGGCGGTTAAAACTGACGTGATAATGGAGAAGAACATAGACACTCCTAAAAGAACGACAACAGCACGCAGAAGTTCCATAATGATGTTTCCTAGATCAGTGGGAGCTTGCCCTAACAAAAAAGATTAAAAGACAGTGATATATGTTTTCCAAATAAACATCGAACACCCTATAACGAACGGTGGTCTTGTGGCTAGTGCGCTCGTCTTCGGATCAAGCGGTCCGGTATCCAGCCCTGGCCGGAGACATTGTTTTGAACTCTTAAGTAAGACACTTTACTCTCACAGTGCCTCTCTCCACCCAGGTGACTTAGATTTTGCACTTGGCTGAGCATTTTGAGTCCCAAGCAGTATTCAAAGACCCTCTACTTTGTGTTGAGTTCGTTGAGTCCGCTAGCAAAAGCATTAACCACAGGACATTTGAAAAAGCCTGAACGTAAGGGGGGGGCCCGGGAAGACTTTGCGCGCCCATCGCTCGCGCGCTTGAAGAGATAACTCGTGGACAGGCCATAAGCTACAGCCACAACATCGTGATTTTCTTAAATAATTGAAAAGATAAAAATATATTCTCTCCTCCTCACCTCCGTTCGGCACCAAGTCTCCAAATCCAATTGTAGAAAAGGTTATAAAACAAAAATATACTCCTTCTAGAAAGTTCCATTGTTCTTTCTGCAAATAAAGAAACGCTCCTACAAAGAGCATAACTATGAGAACAAGCAGTGTCCACATCAGAGTCTTAGTGGCCACTTGCTGTTCCTCACGCTTGAGCAGTTTTGTCTCTACCAAAAAATGAACATAACTTATAAGATGATTAACTCGGTCCCCAATATGTCGCAGTACCATGAGATTTAGGGGAATTCCAAATAAGGCGAAAACCATACAGAACACGCGGCCGCCAACGGTACTCGGAGCCAAGTGACCATAGCCTGTGGAAGAAAGGAGAGAGAAATGGTTATTTGAAGAAAAGTTTAAATCGAACCACGTTATTTCGAACTGTCGGAATGAAACGAGCCATAGCTTGAAATAGCAGGAGAGTTAATTCGAAATAGCTGGTAGTTATGACTGAAGATTTGATCCAAGGGAAATGGTCTTGAGATCGAAATAACCGAAGGTTCAAATTAGTAAGGTCCAACACTGTATATCATAGTGAAACCAAAACTTGATATCAATAGAAAAATGTAGCAAAGACGTGGACTGCAAGTTCTTTATCTTATTCAACGGATTTGCGAGCGAGTGACTTGAAAGCCAAACAAGTGCGCTGTATGTCTGAATGACTTGCCGTCGACAGTTTTCAGTCGCGATGCAAGCGATACTTTAACTTCAGCAATCTGCATTTACTCAATGTTTCAGTTAGGATACAAGAGAATAAAAATTTCAGTTTTGATATGTTTATAATTTTCGTTGCGCTTGGCTCTTTCAAGTCCCGTTCTTTTTTCGAAACTTTCTTGCCTTGCCCTATATTTCTACAACAACAACAGAATATCTAAATACGGTCATCACTGGCGGGGGAACAACGTTCCTGTAATTCGCTATGGCCGGGCCACTAGCATTTTTATATCGAATTCCATTGTGGAATTTATTACCAAATGTCGCTCGTGATAATATACATCCAAAGTAAAAAAAAAAGATCAGTTTAAAATCAAATGCTAAGACGATTTCAACATTTAACAATCCAGCAGTAGCAGAATGCAGGACATCTGTCACATATGAACTCAGTTAAATGACCTTGCTCTCCATCGAATCGCAGGCTAAGTGTTCGGGAGGTAATAAGTCCGATTCCTGTCGTGGACTCAGAATTTCTCTTTATCCCACGCTCGTGTCATGTTGATCAATTCACATTTCACATTTAACGAGCCATTTTAAAAACACTATAATATATTTACCGTAGAATAGCGATTTCTCGAACCCCTCAAATCTGTTCAATCAAACACGTTGTGATTTTATCCTCGATGTCTTGCACTACATGTACCCCATTTTTTAAAGGTAAATATAATTTTCGTTTACCTAGCATCATCCCTGCTCCCCAACATATAAATATTTTTACAAACAAAGACAATAAATGAATAAGTTAATGAATGCTTACTGATTTTACTATCGCTAGAAGGCTAACCATAACAATATCATTTATTACCAAAATAGGTGTGGTATCAAACTCTAGATTTCTTTATATGTAACGGGCAATTTCTTTATATATTCTGATGGCAACTGAATAAGCTGAAGGTCGACCTTACCAACAGTTGTAACAACACTCCATGTAAAATACACTGAAGCGTAATATGTCCATCTGGAGGTACACCATTGATCTGGGTCGCCACCACACCGGTGTTTCACAGCATTTTCAACCTTCTCCACTAAAAAATCAAAATCTTCCGGAGTCATATTATGCTTTTCTAAGAACAACTTCTTCACAGAATTCAACTGCTGTATCTCGAACTTATCATTTTCGTTTTCAAGCACTTGAAACACAACGGCGCCGGATAAAAGATAAATTCCCAGTAATGCCGCCAGACAGATCAGTCGCTTTGTGTCCGTCGTGAAATTAAGGGCCATAAGCCTTCCATCGCCTCGAGGACTTCAAGCCGTAAAATGAAAAATTATTTGATTCTCTGTGTCGCGGGGTCTTTGAATGTGTTGGCGATATTCTGGCGCGATTGCGCATGTGCAGTCTGTTCCTTTTAACGCTTCATACAATAAGCTCCCAATTTTGCCTGGTACCTGTAGAAAAAAAATGGCGGGTTGATCGAAGCGAAGACAAAGGCAAACAGACTTACAAGTAAAACGGTTTTGATATGATTCTCACATTAAGTAAGAACAAGATCCAAATTCCAAGTGGTTTGCATTCTAAACTAAGCAAAAAATTGCTATTCAATTTACTCGTTTGCAATGAGCGCAAACTTTGCGTGGTGGTTTCAGCACCAATGATTTCGTGTGACATGTTTGGACAGACATGTAGTTAGTCCAATTTGCCTATTAATGTTGTGTTTTTTTTTGATGAGGCAAAGAGTCTGAAGAATTAATACTTTTACACTGAGTTTAAATTTTCTCTTTAATAAGCTTATATTTCGAGCAAAAATTTCATTCAAACGTTGAAATATCAGTAAAACAAAATTAACGTGTCTTTCTTAATCGTGTTTCTAAGCCACGAATGTGCACTTTAATTAAAAGGTCCCTTGTAATGTTTAGAAAATTAATTTAAAAGGGAAAACGATTTCAAATGTGCAGTTTACTGCCGTCCTAACAGGTAGGACATTTGCATGCGACAAGTGGGCATGCCTTTGCCAACCTTTCTGGCTACGACCTGCCTACGTACTCGAACTGTTTAGTCTAGATCAAACATGTGTCCTCCATTAGCGGTAGCTATCTAGGAAGACAGGCAATACCTCCCAAGCGTAAAATACGTGTTAAAATTACCTTTCGACGTCTACAGTGAAAAAATTCAGAACTATGTTGTGGTCGCCACATTGACTAAAAGGACATTACACAAGAGCTAACAAGAAATTCATCTGTTTTATGCGTCTGCCAGACACAAGTCTATACATATAAATGGTCGGGTTTTTTTTCTTGTTTTTTCCTCTCGTTTATAGCGGCCCTGTCTAAATTGAGTGTAAAATTTCTTCCTTTCTCGAAACGCTAAAACTAGCCAAAACGCAACAAAAATATCAGTCAGGTAATTGCCAGTAGTTTGGCTCCAAACTTACTTCAACGCTATCACACTCATGAAAGGGTAGATAATCTAACGTTTTATTGACATAGTCTAATAACTATACTATAATTTAATAATATTCACAAGAATATTTTCAGCCTAAAATCGGCAGAAAAATAAGAATACAAATTCAACCTGGGCTGGAAAAAGAGTATTCTTATAGAAAAAAGGAGGGTATATATTTCTCGTTTTTTTGCTTCTGACATCGTAAGATCACGTTATTAAATTAAAGTTTCGTGTCCCACACTTCACAATCAATATCGAGATCGTCTTGTGGATTATCAATGCCCATACCAAACTCGTCGGGCAGATTTTCAGCTGTGAAAGTTTCAATGAATTTCCCATTTGTGGGGCTAAGGTTGGACCACTCTCGCAGCACTACGTGAGTTTGCAAGGAGTTTGGAGAGTTTGGACTCCTTGGAGAAACTTCCACTGTGTCCTGCCCTCTGGAAAACAGAACTTTAAGTGATCGTCGGCATTGAGGTATGCGAAACGTGTACGTAAAAGGGTTACAAGCGGAATTAATGAACAGAAAAGGTAGCGAGATGCGGCGACACCATTCAAACCATTGTCCATTACAATACGAACAGTAAACCTCAATTAGCGTCATTAAGTAATATGGTGAATGCGATAAAACAAGAAACAGGACTATTAAAATAGCCGTTAAGGCAAACTGTTTGTCGATGTCGATTCTCTTCTCAGCAGCGGCGGAAAAGGAACTGTCGCTTGCGTCCGAACTCATGGAAGAAACTCGTTTTCTGTAGCCACTCAACACTCTGAGCAGAGCGAAGTTAAAAATCAACACTGCGATCAGTGGAAATGTCATATTCAAATGAAGCTGTAACCCCAAATAAATTCCCTCAGGAATGCTAGTCAACTGGAGCAGGCAAAATACGAGTGAATATGCCACAGTGAAAACCGCGCATAACAGCGTTTTTCTACCGCTTGTCGTCGCGCGGTAATAAAACGGCAGCGCTACGGCGATTAAACGTTCTACAGAGAGACCCATGACAAGCCATGTCCCATTGTTTATGGAAAATAAACCAATGATACTTTCAAAGCTTCCAGATATTGGTGTCCTGTCTGGAATCGTTTCGCAAGAGATTTCGTTGCGAATGTGTAAAGTCCCTATAACGGAACCCGTTAAAAAGTCTTGCACTGCTAGAGCTGCGATTAAAACTGAAATTGGCTTGCGAAAGCAGCGCAACGGGTCCTTGTACATCACATAAAGGAGAACACCATTGGCAACCATCGCCAGCATGGACAATATTCCAGCCATAGCGGCAGAGCAAATACAGATCGCAAGCATAGATGCCATGTCTACTTCAGATCCCTAAGATGAAGAAGATTTCACAATGTTGTTGTTTTTGTGCGAAGGGAGTTCAATAGAAGCCGATGAGACAAGTGCGATATTTTAACCATTTCCACTTTTGGTTGCTCGCTTTTCTTCCACGACGACAGTGCATTAATTCACAGTATTTCAAATTTCAATTGCGCATATTACGGAACAACTGGCCAGTGTTCCTGGTAATCACCACGCTCCGCTGAACTCGGTTTTGTTCTTCAATTTTCAAAAGATTGTTAAGAATCATGGACTGGTGATTACTTGTGCGACAAAGCGATAACATCTCAGGATTAAGGCGGCCCGGTGCGAAGATAGAAAAATATAACGGTTGTTTAGTTAACCGTTACAAACATTAGCCCATCTCCTTGTTAGAAAGAAAACCATTTCAATGCAACGATGTCGTGAAATGGTTCGTTCGCAAAACATCGATTGCATTTTTTCGTCAGCTAAATTACTGGAAACTTTTCAACGATTTATTTGCATATGTCTCGGCATTAGATTAGCATTACTGTAGATGTTATTACTTCCGACTGAACAGGTGTGTAAACTGTACTAAAATAACACAAGTGATTGGCAAAACAGTTGGCAAAATTAAACCATATACTATCGGGAATAAAATTTTTCCTTCTTTCTTTTTTATTATGAATATATTTCCTCAGGTCCTCAGGGTGCTCAGCAAGTTAAAGAAATCACCAAAGTACAGAGAGAGCACTGGGAGGACTTGTGTTACTCTAATGACGTTAATCATTCGTGAGAGAATCCAAAAATATATAAAATGCGGCAATTTTCCAGCAAAATCTTTGTTCGAAGCAGCAATGCACGCAACTGATTCTTTAAGTCTGGGTTCCAGTACACTATGAGTAGTCCTTCTTTCTGTCGTGCGTGACGCGGACGAAAACCGCGAGGAAAAAGGAAGTCCCTCCCTCTCTCCCAGGATCTCGCGCGGTCGTTTTTTTTTTCTTGCGGTTTTCTTTCGCGTCTGGCCTGACGAAAAGGAAATTGTTAGCTAGGGTTTGCACAGTTTTCCCGTTCTCCCGAACACCCACTCCTTACCTCTGCTACTCTAGTTTTATTGAATCTCTGAAAAACTCTTTCCCCACTAAGAACAAGAAATAATCGGAAAGAACTTACATTTCTACAAAACTTCATCACTGCTCACAATTTCTGTTTCTTATACTTTATTCACCACTACATTCGTTCGAGAAATATATCACATCGCACCATCATGAAACATTACAACAATGAGATTATCGTATATCGTACATTAAGGTAAACAAAAGATTTCTCCATTAAATAGAGTCGCATCAAGAATCAACTGAGGAATATTTTCTGATGTTTCAAGGCTAACTTTAAAACGTTTTCTAATTGAGCGTCGTGAAACCAAAACTAAATCTCTCTGGCCAATCACAAATGACACAGATAATCCAATGAACCAATCACAACTCGAAGTAAAGACACGTTTCTGACGCGAAGCGCGGGAAAGCGCTTGCGAGCGTGAGACGATTGGTTTTAGTTTCACTTCTGATAGAACTTCTGATTGGACGAATTTGCCAATCATATAACAAAGTAAAACCTGACTCTAAACTCTTTCTCTACTCTTTCTTTTTATCGACACTTATATGAAAACCGCTCTAAAACACGTGTGCTAATAAGTAAGAATTAACAATCCATCCAAAACCAGGATAATGCTGGCCTGTCAAAACTTACTAAAATATCACAGCAGACAAATCATAATTTAATAATGATTCGAGAAAAAAAATGCCGCCTTTATTCCTAGTATAAAAACCTATATTCTCCTAAGTGTTAAGAATTTGGTTGCTAAATGTTCTCTTTCAGGTAGCGTTCTGCTTAAAAATTTGTTAACTAAAAAAAAGCTTGAAAGTGAAAAGCCCTCAAGGGTTAGGCTTGACTACAGCCATTCTCCTGGCTGCGGTTCCCGCGCATCCTTTTTGAAGAGCACAAGTTCCTTTCCCAAGAAGCCGCTGATAATTGAGTCTATACAACTTGAGGGCTTGCTAAAATTCCGAGTTGGGGGGGGGACACTACCATATAGAAAAAAGGGTACAGGCAGGCATAGGATAATTAGTGCTATATAAATTTAATTTAATTTAATTTAAGAGGTTAAAAAAAGTGTGAGGGTGTTAAGCCTCAAAAGCTCCACACAGCGAGAGCTTTTGTGTTAACTTTTTGGGGTATCGAGCTTAAAAAACATGACAGCAGATATTTGAAAATCAACATCTCATATCTTAGGATGTAGGTAATCAGTGAATATTTGCTGTACAATGGGAAATAAAATCAGACCTAATACTGAAAGCTGTACTTAAAGATACAAGATACATTCTAATCAGCTTTCTTCACTTTCTTTTTTGTGGCTTCTTTTGGATTCGAGTTTGTGGATTTCTGTTCTTCTCCATCTGTGCATGCAATACAAACAAAACACTGTTAAACAACATAACAAGGTGATTTACTTAATTTATATGTGCATAATTGTATCCAGACTGCATTTTGATGGGCCCACTTTCAGGGAAGGGGATCTTCACCAATTAAGAAGCAATATTGTCTGCTAGAAAATCCTATCATAACATTAAAAAGGTA
>OMLO01000222.1_pt1 | contig 32970 bp, 31 predicted proteins | sample 1674811 | NCBI WGS metagenome assembly OMLO01 (sample SAMN06265003, study PRJEB25207) | coral metagenome | isolation source: Coral host | place: Mexico:La Bocana,Puerto Morelos, Mexico | collected 2008-11-13
GGGAGATTCCCTTACTAAACCACCATTTAAGGTGACCTCGGCTGAGGTCGCTATAATTTGCCCAGATATATATATATATATATACATCCCAAATGTATCCCTATTCTTCCTAGTACAGTCCAGAAAGTTTAGTCTTACCTGGTTGCAAAAGATCTCAACCGGTACCAGTGGTTGGTGAGTTGACTTGTTCTTCCTAACTAGACTACCAGGTCTTGCAGTTAACTTACAGCTTCTCATCAGTTTTCCCATCCTTACAATGCCCACCTTCCGCCATGCGGAGCTTTTTAGCTTGCTTCTGGAGCGACATGAGGTCCACCTCCTCGAAAGCCGAAAGCGTCGTGGGTTTCAACGTCCAAAACCCCCCGGATTTGATGCTAGGAACGAAAAACCATCCCACCTTGATTGATCAATTCACCAGTGGTTCATATAAAATAGATACATAATATGTATATATATATATGAATATACACACCATAATTACTATATATGTATTACATACCTATGTTGAATATGCATATCATGAGGTGATACTGTCTATAGAGATATATGGTTCAGTCCCATCATCATAAGTTCTACATTCAGAATGCCCAAAACAACAAGCAATGCATAGTGGATGAAAAAACAAGCACGAAAGGTGGAACAAAACAAATCATGCTCACCATGCACTGCTAAACATGGACCTTCAAGTCCTTCAGATGATAGATTCAGAGCAACCATTTACAAAAGAACTCATCTTCTTTACAAAACTCTGAAACAAACAACCGCTTCGCAACCACAATAGAATAGCTGCTATTAAGTCCTGGCCAAGACCTGCATTTTTCATCCGAAGATCTGCAATGTTACGATGACAAGTGACTCGTGGAGTTGGCAGAAGTAACATCATCTTCCATAACCTTTCCTTTTTGGCTTCCTTTGGAACCCCCAAAAGACTTGCCAAACAAAAACATGGCCGGGAAACCCAACGGTGAAACCCACCCACCCACCCCCCCCAAACCAGTCCGGTCGTCCTCATCTGAAGAGATGACCAAGTCATCTGTCATCAACACTTCAGGTTGAGCAACCTGTCAATGAGAGTTACACCCCAGAAAACTAACATGTCCCCTAAAAAGGGATTATTTCAATAGGAAATACATCTTCCAACCATCATTTTTCACGGGATATGTTAGTTTTCAGGGGGGTAGGCTATAACTTGGGGTGTCCCCCCTTCCCCCATTTTCCAATAGGAAATACATCTTCATTCATGGTGGATTTTCCATTGCTATGTTAGTTTACCGGAGGATTCCAGTCACCACCAGGATTCTATGAACCATTTTTAGGATGGGGGGAATCCCGGAAAAAAAAACAACCTTCATTTCCACAGGTACTGGCAGTGGGGGGACAACGCAAGTTATAACCATAAACATCTAATTCTTAGTAAACTCGTCTTGTTCCTTGTGATCAACATCCCACTACATAGACTCAAGAAGGGTATTGTTGCGGCCCACTCTTGGGGGATTTCATTTGCAAATCAACAAGTCTCAAAGAACTCCGCAACGAATCAGAGACACAAAAGTCACCAGACCTATAGATTGTAGTATTCCTATCGTATTCCTGAACTATTCCTACAATACTCCTTAGGGCCCCCTCCTAGGATACCAGTCACAACTAGGATGACGTCACATCTAAATTGAAAGACATTAAAATAAACACTTTACTAACTAGCATCCTGGCAAGAGGTACCATCCCAATCTATCATCTGTTCTCACCTTTTCTTTAGCTGACCAAGGCGGTTCTCAGAGAAGGCAATATAGCTGCAGTGATGGAATGTGATAAATTCATGAACATCTTCAACTTTTTGTTCACCTTAAAAACATGATCAAGTAAAAACTCAACACTCAAATTTGGGCATTAAAACTCATCCATCCATTTAAAGAAACCAAAATACGATCATCCATCACCGCAAAAAACCGGACCCCTCAAACACGCTTCACCATCCACCCACCTGTTGGTCGTCGACACCAACGTCAATCTCCCGCACTTCTTGCGTGGCCAAATCCCACCATCTCTGTTCCGATAGGAGCTGCTTCAACACCACCTACGATGAAACCAATGAGGTGATGGGAATTTGAGGGGCTCCATGGTGCTCCAGAAAATTAAGGGATTCTTAGGAGATGCTTCCATCTTTCTTTTGTCATCTTGTTATTGAAGAGTTTAAGTGAAGAAGAATACAAAATGGGTTGTCTTTGCAAATCATCGATTGTTGCGACTTCTTACTAAACTTCAGGTCCTCATGTTCAAACACACTTTTTTTCAACAAAAAAGATGTTGCACCCAACATCCCAAACTTGCAAAAAAAAAACAGAGATTTCACCTGGAGAAAGCTTGGGAATTTTGACTTCGACTTCGGATTTTCAGGTAGCTTCCACCTGGTGACATTCAGAGCCACTCCCGGGACTTTGGAAAACCAACTCTTCTGCCAAACCTCAGCTACTCGAGTTGATGAGACGTTTTCCAAATCTGCTTTGGGATTGGGGGATATGAGGGTGATGGTTGATTAGGCCTTGTCTTTCTTTTAATTGTCTTTTTTTAATTGTATATATATATATATATCCACGTACGTATAACTAATTAATTAGATATGTATATATATACAGTATACACCTTGTGTATATGTTTTTTTTGTTGTGTTTTATTTACTCTTCAATGTCAAAACACATCGTCACTGGGAATCAGAACTTTTCTTTTGGAGGATCCTTGCTTCAGTCTTTACGCGTTTTTTTTTTGTGCTTCAGTCTGAAAGTGCCCCAACTCCAAAGCATCTAGCATGAAAAACTTGTTTTGAGGTAATTGCTTGCCCACACAAGTACTTAAATTCCTTTCTTGGGGATAATTGTTAGGGGACCCATAAAAAAGTCAGAACCACAAAAACGCATAAAGAAATCCCAACAAATGCGCTTTTTCCTTGTCAGTGCTTTATTGTATCAATTTTCATAAACATCAAAATTGACTACTACGACATCTCCACACCTACTTGCGAACAACAAAAAATATACAAACCCACCATCTCCGGTGCATCGCAACAAAACCGAGCTACGTAGTAGCAGCAAGCGTTGTGCTCCAAGGCATCCCTTGGACTGAACCAAAGTTCGAAGGGTCGGCCTTGGACGTTGGATGCTGGCTGCTGATATGGGCGTTGGATGCTGGTAGGTTGGTGGTTGAACCAACCCTCAAAAAAGATGAGTCAAATTGGGAAATCTTCCCCAAAATAGGGGTGAACATAAAAAATATTTGAAACCACCACCTACTCGTAATAATGAACTGACTTGGTTATGTCTATAAAAAAAACCCAAACTTCGGGGGAGTACTAAGACACTCCCCCTTTTGGTTAATTAAGCACGGTTCTCAGTGAAGTTACTGACTATGACTATAGTGATTAAATGCTCAGATTGGAAACAACATACGAGCGTATGAAACCTGAACGAAAGGGTTATGCCGGGTATATCGGTGAAAACCAGATGGTCCAAAAGATGATGGGATGGGATGATAGGATGCAATCATTTCCAGGGAACTACATGACTATGAAACTTACATAGACATAATCTTACATATATAAAACTATATCAATCACATAACTAGAATGCAAAGTACCAACCTCGAAATATTCAACGTCAGTCCACTTCCCTATCATACAAACTTGGGTGTGTCTCAAAAATGATGACGTTCCATGGGTCTTAAACTCAACATCAGTCGGTGGGATTTCACTACTTTAGCAGTTGGAAAAACACGTAAGCAAAACAACTTCAAAAAGGGTAAGACTTTCCGATCACCATTCCCAAACATGTATAAACATCCTTCATTTGGACCAAAAAGATGCGGTCTCAAAGCTTCGATTCTTCCTTTTCGGATCATCCCGAAATCGGGAAATCAAGATTTGAGAATGGAAATATGTATGGAACTTCTTCCATTTGGAACCTTCGATTACTATGATCTGCCAGCATTCGTGACCGAAACTTCATGAAAAACAACCACTGAGTTCAAGCACTGAATCCTCGAAATGTCCAAATCCTTTAGCCAACCTGCAGCTGGAAATAGCTGGAAAATTCAGCAACACTGCAAGGGTGGGGTGATTTTTTCGGAAACATTTAGATTAAGATAGGTAAGGTTTAGTAGTTTCCTAAGGCAAACATTCTCTAGGAATCACATGAGCTGGGAAAAGGATGGAAATCTGGAACCTTAATTAAGAGCTCAAGCATTGAAGATTGGTGGATTCTTAAAGACTTCAACCAAACAGTTCGACAAATTCACCTTTAAAAGAAGCACACACTTTGACACACTTGCCCCCTCAAATGAACATTTTCATGACCCCTGTAACACATCATCTATCATGGGATAGTTGGATGTACCCCTAATTACCAACATACCCCTTTATGGGCCCAATCCCCAATAAATTTAGATCCCTTGAATCTACGGTAGGGGCGTTTCCGGCGTTTCTTTCCAACAAAAACCATGCTTTTTCCGGGGAAAAGCTGCGGGCCTGCTTCAGATCTCAAGAGGAGAAGCAACAGCAACAAGATGGGGCCACTGAAGCGCCTCATTCCAGGTGGCTCAGCGAAGCGCCAAGGTCAGTCAATCCACGGGGGTCGGAGTCCCGGATGAAACCCATGAGTTGGAATCCGAACCATCCCGGGTTGGTGAAAAATAAGGATCCGAAATTCATATGTAAGGGTGTAAACCCAGAAACAGTGGGGTTTACTCCCAAATCATCCATTTTTTATAGGGTTTTCCATTATAAAGTTTACAGTATCCATTTTGGGGTTTCCTCCTATTTTTGGAAACACCCATTTTCATGGTTTATTGAAGTAATCCCCAATATAACTGCGTAGGATTTCATCCCCAACAAATCTCCTAAACAACTAGGGCCCATTTTTTTCATTGATCAGGTGGCCAAATTCGGAACCTTCCTATAACAAGAATGGCCTACCGTTGATGGCAACCAGAAATCCGGTAAACTCACCAGTTGAGGGAAGGTAGTAAAAATCCCATCATTCACAAAGGTTTCAAAATAACATCCAAAAGGTGGTCGGCCCTGGGATTTCAGAACCATCAACAGTATGAATAATCAACCATAGCTTTGGGGTTATTAGATGTCACCAATCCAAACAACTCGCGACTATTATAAGGGAACAGGTGGCACCTATTCTTCACGGGAAATCCTTACTAGTTGGTGGTTTGTTTCAACCCACCTGAAAAATATGCTCGTCAAAATGGGTGAAATTCTTCCCCAAGTAGGGATTTAACAACATCTTTCAAATCACCACCTAGCTTTAAATCATTAGTCGGACTAGTTAGCATCAAGTGTTTGATCCCACCCGAAAAAAAATGGGGCAAGTTGATGACCTGCAATTCTCAGAATCATGTTCCGCATAGTCATACTGCCAAACGGAGTTGGTTTTCATCCAACTTGTTTTGAAAAAACTGCATGATTTTTAACAGCTGAAAAAAATATCTCAAAGAAAATCCGAGGTCAGGATCTTTAGATTTTTTTGTGTTAAATGATTCATCAAGGCGAGGTTTGTTCATTGAAAGAGTAAAAAGGTGAATCAAACCAACACAGAAAGGGCGTCGATTCGGGGAGTATGCAGCTAGTTGCAGCTAGTGGAAAATCCAAGAATTTCGACCATTTGCAACAAAAACGACTGAAGGCTAGCATCACAAGCCGTTCACTATTCAAGTAGAGTCAACCCAATTGCCGACCATCATTAGGTCAATGCAAATAGTCTCTATGGTAAATCTCACATTTTTTACAGGATTTTATACATCCCACGTGGTTGTTTGGGATTTCATCAGGATTTCGTCCATCAACAGTAGTAGTATATAAGTAGCTACATAATCAATAGCCATTCGCTTGTCCACCTTCACGTCCTGTGACTTACCCTTTTTTCGGTGCATCTTGGCCTTTGAAGCTTTTCTTCAGATGCTGACTCCTGACATGGCATCCATCCAACTCCCATTACCTCCCGTCCTGAGTCAGATCCCCCGAAATATCACGGCAGTGCAAAACCGTTACAACAAATGACATATCAATGGCCAAAAGGAACAGCAGGTTTGTACTCAGATACATCTTGACCCCCCCCCAAAAAAAAGAAGCATCTGGAAGCACATTTTAACAGCTCCTCCTCTATCATCATTCCTCCTGGCAAATTCAAAACGGTGCACTTCGGACACGACAAACATCCAACAAAAAAATCTGGGATGTTCGAATGCAACAACTCGGTTGAATGGATTAAAAAGAAACCTCCACCAATCTTGGCAATACACAAAACAAATCCATACGTCTCCAATAGAATCTTTGCCAAAAGCTCTTGGGATGTTGTGGGGGCATCTGTTCATCTATAATTCTGCACGATTCCACCAAGCAGCATCAAACAACCCTAACTTTCCATTTGGGTGTATACTCCCCCAAAGTTTAACATAGCCCCCGAAAAATGATGGTTGGAAGATGAGTCTCCTTTTGGGAAGGCCTATTTCCAGGGTCAATGTTAAACTTCGGGGTGGTACATGATTTGGAAATGTGAGGATCTTTCATCATCCAGTGGTGTACCCGCTACCGTACCGCTATTCAGCGACCCTTCCGTCAGAAACGCTCCAAAAATCCAGGTCTTTGACTTTAGCTGATTCAACTTGTCATGCGAAAATCATGGGAATCTAACCCCCCAAGAAATAAGGCCCTAATAAGGCCTTCTTAAGGGAAACCAATCTGTTAATAGTCCCTTTAATAAGGCCGGCTATATTTCTTGGGGGGTAGCCTTAGGTTCCCATCCGAAAATATCCTTGCTCTGGTCGTTGTAGTAGTCGTTCCACTGCACTTTGCAAACTTTTGCAGCACCGCTCCTTTAGAATTCAACGGCGGAGGTTTCGTCGTTGTGAAGGGGCTGTGCGCTCAAATGACAAACTTAAAACGTCTCAAAACCAACAAGTGACCCAAATTGTAGATCATTCAAAGAATCACCTGCAATTTTGGAAGTTCAATCATGTGCTTTTTGGCAACATGTTTGGGTCTAATCTGATGAATGTAGATTCTCTTGCTTTGGATTTGTTTCCTCCGCAAGTCCATGTTGCTTAGTATGGTATAGTATGGTGCTTTTCCCAGGGACCACCTACTAAACAGGATTCAACATTCACAAGGATGATTCATCCAATATGATAGAAACGGACATAAGGCCATCGGGCTGCATGTCTCCATCTCCAAGTTTTAGGAAAATGGTAGACCAATGAATGGCATGCCACTGCAGTCTATCATCATGATATCTGATAGAGATCACCAAGGCATGTGTAAGACGAGTGAGACTGAATGATTGCCCCCAGTTCCAAAAAATAGATGTCAGGGAAATCTCTCGAACATCGTATTCCCCGAAAGGCACTGGTTTTATGACTAAAATCGTGTTTATATCCAGCCTCTATTTTGGGAGGGTCCTTAAATTTTGACCTGCCTTTTTTTGTGGGGGGTCCTTACCGTCTTAGCCAGCAAATTTGGAACAGCCTGCTTGATGTCTCATGGTTAGATGTAATTAGTAACTATATATTTAACTAGTAAGTTGAGTTCACCACCATAGTTATCCCCTGTAAGATAGGTTTAGAAGTTCCTCTAAAATGGGGTGAAAAAATCCCCCGACAACTAGAACAGTCCCCTCTAAAATAATGGTTGGAAGACGATTTTCAATTTGAAATGGTCCCTTTTTCTAGGTGACATTCATTAATCTTTTTTTTTGGAGTACTATATACTGTAACTGGTTCACTAGCTACTACTAGTAAGTATCATGAGTCCCACCCAGTTCTTAAGGTTTTCATCCCAAGATGCTGAGTGTAACATCTCGGAGGCTGCCAAAGGTTGCACTGCGGAGAAGAGTCCTGACACAAAACTGAGCAACTGTTGATGCAAGAAATCCTTGGCTAACCAGTTGGTAGATAGTTTATCAGTTTATCCCACTATTTACAAGGTTTTAGACATACCAGGTGGTGCTGAAATGTGTGCGTTTTTTTTGCCAAACCGCTCCAAAGAAACCAACACAAATCCATCACTAGTTGGAAACCAATATTTAGATCCAGCTTGGTACCATCTGCGGCGGCTTGGTTTCCAAAAATGTTTTTTCGGGGACCAAATCTGCAACCTTGAAGAGTGTGAGCTACGTATTAATGGCTCATCAACCTAACCCCCCCTAACTTACCCCCCCCCGAGAAATTTTTAGACCTCAATTGAGAGCTTATTCCTTTTTTGTAACCATTAAGTTGGGTTGACCAGTCACCAAACTATCCCTGGATCCAACTGGAAATCAGTAAAACACAAATAAATATAGATTTTATACAATTATATATAGTTATAATTATAAATTATCATCATTATAATACCATGTGATAATAACAAGTATGAAATATCATGCAATGTATCATGGGGGTAAAACACGTTATAATTATAAAACATGATAACAAGTCATGATATGTCACCCCCCAAAGATCATACGGATATGTAATCAGATACATCCTGGTTGAAATGACATAAAAACTCTTTCACGAACCTCAAATTTGCCTTAAAATCTTGGCGTTTTTTTTCCCATCAGATTCGGACAAAAATCACCCTGAAGGGACAAGCTGGTAGACTATTCTGACCCCTTTATTGAACCACAGGAAACCCGTCGGATTGCCATGAGTCACTTAGTTTGATAGACGCTTCATAACTCCAACTTCCACAAAACATGACAGGGCATGGATGGTTGAACAAAAATGCCACCGTCTCATTGGAGCTATCTGTTTTTGGCAAGCGGTTTGCTGACCCTGGCAGAAGCAACATCATGCAACATCTTTGTCAAGACCTACCTCTTACAGATGTAAAACTAATGCTAACAACAATGTCTGCGCTCAAAATCACATCCTCATGTAACTGAAACCGAAGGTCTAGGATGGTCTAGGATATTAATAAAATCCCTCCATAAGTTATTCAACAAATCAACAGATTCAGCACCTCTGTGGCACACTTTTAGGCACTCCTTTTCATATCTACGCATCAGAAGATTGCTGTTCTGCATGCCATCCAAACTTTAAATAACACCCCACCCGAAACAAAACAATGCGTGGATTTGGAAAGAAACCAATGAGACCAAAAATACATCACCCAAAAAATCCATCCCAAAATATCATCCCAACAATTTCATCCTAAAATTTCATCCCCAAAAATTCATCCCAAAAATGTCATCCCAAATAATCCAGGATTTTTGTTCCTGCTCTCTCTTCTCTCATACTCCCAAATCAGTCCTAAAATCGCCAAGGCTGCAGCGTCGGTGACTGCAGCACTCCATTCGTTTGCCTCGCCTGCAGAGTATCAATGTATTTCCTCAGGATGTGCATACGGTTGATGGAATAAATCCTGCTAACCAGTGGCTATGTAGTTTATCCCATTATTTACAATATTTTCTAGATTTAAGGTGGTTCTAGGATTTCTTCCATCAACAGTACGTTTCTGTTAAGGCACACACACACACACCCACCCCGTGAATATCGTGAATACATCATATATCTGTTGGAATCGACTTGTTGTATAGAACCTTCAAACAAACTATATACTTGTTTTTACCACTACCAAAAAACAAAAACACAGAAGTCCACAGAAGTCCATATCTCAAAAAACACAAAAAATGCACTCTTGGAACCAACAAATCACCAAAAAAAAGGTACCAGCATGTACTAGCCTTAATCAATGTTTGTTCACAAGTTCCATCAAAGGTATCATCCCATCATTCAACCCACCCACCGAAAACCCACCCTCCAAGGCCCAAAGCAGGTCGGCACAGCTGCGCAAAAACCTGGGAAAGGCCAATGTTCAAATGGTTCTTACCATGGTCGTTGGGGGGAAGCCCGTTGGGTGCGAGGTGTTAACTCACAGGTAGGATGATGTACATGCTGGAAAAGTGGAACTTAATAAGGTATCCCTCTACTAAAAAATCAACCAACATGATCAATTTGACTGTTGGTGTGACTCTGATGCAATTAAGTTCATTGCTCAAACATCATTTTGGTTATTGAATGTTATTGATACAACTCGGCAAAAGGTGACGCCATCATAACAAAATCAACAAAGCTCACAACTGACAACTGACACTTCGTCATCAATTCTTGCGGCCTTGATGCAAAAGCAAACTTTGCAAGTCTTCATGGGATTGTTTGGGCTTCAGGACCATCGCAGGACATTTCAAGTAAGCACACGCTACTGCCAGCAGCCTGACGTGAGGTGATGACATCAACCTTTGGGTGAACCTAAAATCTACCCAAATCCACCAACAATCACCGATTTTCAAATACCACTGAACCATCTCATGGAAACTTCTTTTGGATTTGACGGACCAAATTGCTGGAATTCTTTGTTGATCAAAATTTAGGAAATTCTTCGTAGCTATGGTTTGACATGGTATGCAATTGTAGCTGCCTACACTTGCTGAAAACACCTCAACAACTGGCGAATCCTGTCTTCTCTCCCCCAATCTACGCGGTCACGATCCCCAAGAAAAAAAACCGCCACCATAAAACGCTCCAGATGCTCAGGGTTTACGCTGCCTGAAGGCTGTAGAAGAACTAATGGACTGCAGAGCATCTGGTTTCAATTTGGATTTCAATGAGGTCCACGTAGGGCATCCCGTCAGCAGCAAACCTCCCATAAAAAAAACGACCCCATCGAGGTTTGACGTTTGCTGTTTTTTTTAAATGGAGAAGCTGGAGTTTCATGAAGTACAACGGTGGTAACTATAAAATTTGCAACCAAATGCTTTTTTGTTGAACATATTGATCATCTAAAGAAAAATCCATCAGCATTGGACACTTCTCACCATCAATGGCTATGTTTTTAGAGGGATCATTGTAGTACCAAGTAAAAAATTCTACTATGGAGGGGAAATCCCTGAAAATCACCGCAGATTTGCATTGTTCAAATCTCCCCCGGTATAATTCATATAATTCATATATAACTATCGGAAATTGATTAAATGCCAACTGGACACTGGAACTTCCCAACGCCCAAGCCATGGTGTTGTCGCAAACACCATGTTGTAGCAGATCCATTGGTGAATCCTCGCCGAAAAAATTCAACGAATCAAGGGCATCTTTTGGTCTTTTGGGATGCATTTTTCTGCACATTTGATTTGCAGAAATCACTCTACTGTAGCGACTGATGGTTCACATGACCAGTCGCGGACACTGGGACTCACATTGGTTTGAGGGATACTTGGGATGCCATTTGGATTATCATAGTCAGTGATTGAAATTGGTTGATACTAATGGGTTGATCATGCAACTTCCCAATGAAAACAGGTGTGAGAAAAGTGTTGCCACGAAGATCGTCATTGGCCTTGGCCATACTCTTGGTGCAATACAGGCATAGACCCGCCAAAGAGAAAGGGGCTTGTTACAAGGGCCATGCAGTAATACTTATTTATGTTTGAGATGGTTGGAAAAAAGTCAAGTCAAAAATAATCACCAAAACAACCAATTCCAGAAGATAAGCCATAAACTCAAATGCAGGGAATTTTTGTCCGTGTAAAAAGTATGAATAATCCAATTGAATGTAATGATTCCATTTTTTCAATTCACACATCTACAAAAACATCCCCCAAACATCAGTCTAGTTGATGGTTTCAACCCACTTGAAAAATATCAGTCATATTGCATCATCTCCCCAGGTAGGGGTGAAAATAAAGAAACCTTTCAAACCACCACCTAGAAAAGTATCAACATTCAGTTTATACCTCTCGGGATTTAGTAACTGGACCATCTTTACGATCTACTTACTAAACCCTCTGATCCTCCAAGTACATTCAACAAAAATCAGTAAAACACTGATAAATAATAGATTAAAACATGATATAATTCATATTAATTCATGATATTTCACCCAAAAAATCATAGGATTCATAGGGATATCAGCTGTGCGATTTTTTGTTGCAACAATTTTTTTTTCGTTCCCCCAACTCCAAGTACAGTCCTCATCTTGAAGGCTGCGCTCGAATCGATCCTCAGGCCGTTCAAATCCACCCAAAAAGTGTCCCTTTTTCAACGCTGGAAAACTCCCAAATCTGTCGTTCCGAAATGAAAATCACAGAAATTTTCCCTACAAAAGAGACCTTGAGATATAAAAAAAATATTCCCAGATAGGTTTTCGATAGCTATAGGGGTTCTTACTTCCAATAGGGGGGAGGGCTTTTAAAAAGAGGGGTTCCATATCAATATACTTCTAAAATTCTCATCATATACAAGTTATTTACAAGTTGTAAAAGGGTAATTACCCAGCTTTTCCCTCAACTGAATGAAGTCAAGGAGATCAAATTTGTGAGAGGCTGTACTTAGCCTTGGGACCACCTTAGGACATCGTTGTGTTTTTATTTCGCAATACACATGGTTGAACTAAATGGGTTCTCAAACCTGACCTGAACAAAAAAATGTGACATATGTGACATGAACCTGACCATGATAGTATCCAAAAGACATTTTTTTTGTAGGAAAGGGTCCAGTTTCAAGTTGCACGTGAAAAATCTTTAAGGCTGTGGGAACAACAACATGTAGATATTGTTTTTTGAATGAAGACGTGCTTTCTGTTGGAATTCCAGTGGAATTCCATTGCCACATTAGATGATCAAACTATCCTTGAGTGGGTGGAGTAACATGTCTTCGTCTCAAGCATCGTCCTGAAAGCTTTTGTTGAACAACTCGATGAAACAACATTTTTTTAACTTTCATGCTTTCGTGGATGTTGATATTTTATGATGCTTGGGATTCTACGATTTGAATGACAACTTCACGGCTTCTGCGTATATGTCTTGCAGTACCAAGAAAAATTGCCAACTTGAAAACTGCAATTCACACGGTACTATTAGGCTTTCTATATATAGGCTTGTCAAAATCGGAAATCTTCCCCCAAACAGAAATCTAAATCAAAATGGTTTTTCAACCAGCATCTAGATACTGTAAAACATGTTGTCCTTTCCAATTTTTCCACGTGTTTCCCTCAACAAATCCCAAGTTCATTGCTTCACAAGTGGCAAGCAATGCTGAATGCAATTTCGGTCCTTGGATACTATAGCTGCACTGTGTCTGTAGATGTTCACCACCCACTTTTTTGGGGGGAGGGAGATGGTTTTTTTGAAACTTCGGCACCGCTCCCACCCCAAAAAAACACGTTCAAAAAAAGGTCCACTGCGGGAAAGGTTGAATTTTTCCAACTGGTATTTCATATGAAGGTCAGAAGCTTGAGACACAATTTCTGAAACTAGTTGGTGGTTTCAACACCTTATTAGTCAAATCGGAAATCTTCCCTAAATAGGGGTGAAAATAAAACATATTTGACACCACCACCCGGATATGCTCGTCGAAATTGGATCATTTCCCCAAAAATAGGGGTAATATCCACCCACCCAGTTTTGCCCTCACTCCGCCGAGTGTCCACTGCCAGTATTTGCATCCTTTTCATCTTGTTTTTGGCGAAGTTTTGGCACATCCCAAGCACGAAAATACGCCACAACTGCCTCAGACAGCATTTCAATGGTCAAAAAGCCAATGAAATCCCGGGATCCCCCGAGATGTAACATGTCCCAGCCCTGAAAAGGGACCATTTCAAAAGGAACAGCTTGTCTTCCAACCATCAATTTTCAGGGCAGATGTTCGTTTTCGGGGGAGTATATTCAATCATATAGAACCCTATTCAAACAAAATTCAACACAATTCAATCCTGAATCCTAAATCAACTTCAAAAGAATATGAAACCAGAAGAAAACTACCCGGTATCGCTCCCAGCGTCCAACTCCGGCGCCAATGCGGCGGAAGGGTTGCATTGTAAGGTCTCCTCACAGGCTTCAGTAACGATGCTCTGGTTTCACAGGTGATTCAAAGCCGTGGACCTTTTCTATTCCCCCGAACGTTGGGTTGGTCACCAACAACCATTGAGTGAAAAGGTCACGTTTTCACTCACCATCCCCAAAAAGGACACCAGCAGAATTGCCAGGAGGATGAGGATTGACAGTTTGACATTTTCTATTGGTGACCCAAATCTTCCTTTCAGGTGGTGCAAGTAGCTTTGATCGGGGATAGCTATATATTCCAATGCTCCCCCTCTTCAGTATGCCAGTTACCACAAAGGATCATGACATTTTTAGTAGGACATCTCGAAGTAAGCCTTCACTTGGGGAGTATTCCAAAGTATAGACCCCAAACACTCAAGATGAAGTTGGCAGACAACACTGGAACACCTTCAACAATTTGGGTGTGGCTTGAATTTAGGGGCAACGAATTTCGAACAATTTGGGGACTTTGTATAAATTTGTAATATTTCTATGTGCTAGGTAAAAACAAAAAACTAACCAACCACTAACCACCTAGAAGTTTCATTTTCGGTCTTTCCTTTGATGAGAGTAACTGAGTGGATTCTCTGGCTTGAATAATGGAGATAATTTTGAAGAATGGGACCATCTGAGGGCTTTCCCGGACCAAACGGCAACAGGCAACAGGTGTTTTTGATCAAAAAAAACACACCCATTTCTCCTGGAAAAAAATAGAGGCTTCAACTCAACAGAGTTCCTGACAAAAAACTCCCAAACTCAAACTCAAACAGCTAACTTAGATGAGGGATCCCAAAAAAATCCCGCAAAATCTGAACTCCCGAAGTCGTGATACTTGAAACAGCCAACATCTTTTTTGGTTCTCCACCGTCCCCCCGAAAACAGAAAACTGCACGGCCAGTCCATCACCATGGCGAGCAAAGGACTGTGTTGCAAGGCATCTCCAGGCGCCGCTGCCAACTGTTGTAACCTCAGCGACTTCTCCAACCCCTCCGAAAAATATTAGTCAAAATGGGAATCTTCCCCAGGTAAGGATACAAATAATAAATATTTAAAACCATCGGCTAGAACACCGTTTTTGGAAGGCGCCAAAAAAGAATCTTGTGATTCCAACAAACAAAACACATGGTGATCTTGTTTGTTTTTTTTTCGGTACACAAGCAAAACACGTAACACAAAAAAAAACTCCCCGTTGATTTTTTTGCTTCATGGACAAAAAAAACAACAACAAATTATGACAATTTATTGTTCTCCCCAACATCTTTGTCCCCAAGCTGACAGAAATGATGTTACGAATACAGGGTGAAGTTGAGATCAATCAATCAATTTCTGAGAGGCTCACAACCATTTCCCAACAAATCCAAAAGTTTTACCAATTTCAGAGCTCCCAACGAGAATCTTCGCATTTTGTTTACTCAAAACCTCACCCAAAGTACGATCATTCGATGATCATCTGTGGATATTTGGATGATTATCAGTTGATATTTTGATGCAATGGCAACAAATTTATGATGATTCATGATTATTTCACATCAATCTCCCAAATCGCTATCCAACCTCTCCGGTTTTCTCGTCTCCAGAATCATCCTCGGCTTCAACCTTTCCAAACATCAGACCAAGTAGCATAAAAAGTCCAATGCATTTCACCAAGGGTGAGTTACCTGGCAAAATCTCATTCGCCACAGTAGAATCCTTCCGTTCCCGTTTCCAACATCTCACCGGTTGTTTCCCCCTCAAAAACAACCGGGTTGTAATGTGCGCATGGCCTGTAGTTAGAGAAGTTCTTCCAACCAAACCAAATTATAGCTTACAGGGGTCATTACGAACCCAAGGCACCATTAAGGGGAACCCCCCTAAAAATTACACATAGATTTGTATTGTTTGATTCCTCCCAAGATAGGTAATTCAATGACCCCTGACCCATGAAATGATGGCTTTTTTTTGAGATCCCCCAGTTCCTCCAGCCATCGCCGCATGCTACACCCCCGTTGAACCTGATCCTGACCGTTGCCATCGCATTGCAAGGCCAGCCATAGCATGATTGCTGACAATTGCTGCCTGACGATTGTAAACAAGATCGTTGTATTCAAATATGTAATCTTTGAAACTACTAACTTACACCATAATTAATATATTGATATATGTGTATACAATACAATTCTATAATTATATATATACTGTACATGTTTGTCATGCTTGTATATTGTGGACCCAAAGCTTGTCAATCTATATACATATATATATATAGATACATAAAGTGTGAAGAATTTTGTGCGACTTTTTCAACAACCTGAAATTTCAGGTCATGTTGGTTGCAGGTTGCGATGGACATTCGCCTGGGATTCATTCGATCTCATCATGCATCTTACAGGTCTAGTAATTTTAAGAGAGCAAACTGGAAATCTACCTATTTGCCAGTTGCTTGGTCATTTTCCAAAAAAGATGCTATTTGACCGTAAGGATGGTAGCAGTAAAGATGGCATTGCCATTTGTATTTTGCAGAATATTAGTATGTTTTTTTTTTCGATTGAGTGCTCCATCTGAATATAAACAGCTCACAATATAGCTCAGGATGCACTTGTGAATCCATCTAGCTCCATGGAGTAAGCTGACTCAACATGGGCCCTTTATCAAAAGTTCCCCAGGAGTTTCCTACCAAAAATCAACACCATTTTTCCAAATTGCCAAATCTCAAATGGGGATTTTTGGGAAAAAAAGAACTCAACCAACAGATTTCCCCATAACAAAAAAAAATATAACATGTCCAAATGGACCCTATTGCCATGCAGGAAAGCATCGTGGAAAAATTCCGCACAAAAACTCTGCCGAGCCGCAGCGGCTTTGGCATCAGTAAAACAGGTCGATAGCAATGTCAGTACCCCACAGGCCACATCTTCCTCGACCTGGACAAGGCCAAGGGAAAATGAAGGAGAAATGTAGGACAGGAAGAGAACTTCAACATGAATGAAGATGAATGAACATGAAGGAAAGTGGATGAAAATGGCCTCTTGTTCAAGCAATCCCTTCCTGTTTGGGACTTGGCCGCTTGCCATGCCATCTGGGTTAGTTTTGGGGAAATGATGGGATCCAAGCGCTTACGCAACCAACAAAAACCAAATGCACATGTCATATACATCGTAGCAGTCTGGTGGTGCGTCAGTGGGAAATGCCCTTTCGATTTTCGAATCTTCGCAGTCCTTTGACTATTCTTGGCTGGATGCGTCTGCAAAGTGTATCAACAAGCTACAAACAGAGAGAAATCGTCAATACATAGTACTTTCGGGCTCCTACGCTGCGGCCTTTGAACAAGACTATGAACGCCTAGTCGTTTGCAATATGTACTTACTTATTAGTATCAAATTGGTGCCCGAACTTTACTGTAGCTACCCTCTGGTAATCTAACCATAGCCATGGAACATCCACCATTTGTAAATGAGTTTCCTATCGGCAACGGGGAATTTCTATTGCTATGTTAGAGTACCGGAGTGTACTGTCTTGCACATGGCCATGCAGCAAGTCTGCATGCCCCGTCCAAGCCTGCAATGCATGCCCCAAGAGAACCTGCAGAGGCATCGAAAGGGGGAATAGTAACATCAAGGGAACTGGCGTAAATCAAACTCTCATCATGGACTCGTTTTTTTTTTTGGGGATCTTCGTACTTTGTAGTATCTGATTCATGAATTTTCCAGGATCTTCTTGAATTGTCCAGGATCTTTGTAGAATCTTCAAAAACGTATCACAGTTAAACAGCACGATCGCACCACGTTTTCCTTCTGAATCACCAATGCCTCAACATGCTGTGCCATCCATCTTGGTGAAGGGAGACAATCTGCAAGCCACTCCCATTCACTTTGAGAACCATCTCCCTGCAGCTGGCGGCCAACGCCGGCGTTGGCATCCCCCAACTTTTGGAAAATAAGCCAAACCGACCTGGAGAGCATTACAGCAATCCCCCAAAGAATCTCAGAAAAACATCCTCCCATCTGAAGTTTTTTCCCCATTTTTTTTTGGACCAAATCTTCGTGTCAGGTTTTGTTTTTTGGGATGAAACATTCAATGATCTCCGGAAAGGACCGGCTATAACCGAAAACCAGGTGATCTTGCTTGGCAGTTTGGGTCATCTTTCGCCATAAGCCCATCAAGGGCCTCAATTCTGATTTTTCAGCGGAACGTGGCAGCCGCCATTACACAATCTACTTCAACATTCTCTATATATCATCATATCATCATATCATCATGATGTATCATCACAAAAGGTCCCCACATAGTACATTAAAGGTCATCATATCATCAAAAATCATCATATACCATCATATACCATCCTTCCTTTTTACTAAGAAATATGACACACCAAACTAATCTGATTTAATCTGGTTGGTTCTCAACGGAGGCTGGATGTGTTGTCTCCTTTTCGAGGATTCCTGGATTCTTTCGATTTTAGCTGTTGACATATGTCGACATGAGTCGAACTAGGAAATAGCTTTCATTAGCTGTATAATATAAAACATTCACTAAATAAATGACGTATATACAGTTTAAAAAATAACATGAATAAATAACTTATATACAAAAAGAACTCTCTGGGTCAAAACTTGTGGGACTTCAAAGACCAACCACCATATGTATGCAGTTATGCCGCTCCCTTTTGTTGGGCTGCCTCAGTGATCCCAGATTCCAAAACCACCGCACCGAGGAGAATGTCACGTGCCTCCTTGCAGAGCCAGGATTTTTTAAAGGGTGGGATGACCCAACAAGCAGCAGAACCAGCTGTTCATATTTGGAAGCTATGAAATATCTTTATATTTTTGAATGAAATGCCGTAGAATGTACATACACAATGATACATACACATATTTATGTATACAGAGCTGGACAGTGCTATGATGCGCCGTATTCATATGGATGTCATCAATTGTGAATAGGTTTCAACTGGATTCCTTAAATAGATCCAAATCATGTTTTAGAGATACGTAATAATATAATCCTCAAGGATGAATCTCTTAATCAGTGAACATGAGCTACTTTCTCCTTTCCCACGTTTTGGAAGTTGGAATTTCTCGGAGAAATCTCCATCCCTCCAACAACGGAATCAGCTTTTTTCAACCAAATCTCACGGGTTGGATCTACCCCACACACACAGCAGTGACCACCAGGACTACATTTTGTAGTAGGGGATCCCTACAAACATATATAACATGTTTACAAAAGCATGCATATATGTAAACCTTCAATTTGCCACTGGCATCCAGGGTAATGGCTATATCATCCAACTCATGGGTCATAGTTAACACCCCTTCAGCAAAAGTCTCCTCCATTTCTTCAGCTGATGCTAACAGCCACCCCAATGCTGTGATCAACTCAGCTCTTCCCCGAGGCACGGCATAGGCGTAGCCGCTGGGCACCACACTCTCACCATTGGACTCTTTCAACTGTCGCCATTCCTACGGGTTTTCAAACGATCCACCGAACGGGGGTTACCATGTTTATGGTATATTTTTCATTTATGTATGAAAAACCTGCATGAATGATCATGAATGATTGACTTTGTATGGTAAATCATTTATAAATGTATATAATATACATATTATAATATACCATACCTTGAGTGTCTGGAAATGGTACCATGGTTTTCACCACCAGATCTGAAATCTTCCAAAACCTTTGAGGTCCAGGTTCTCAATCATCCCGAACCTTTCAAGGGAACCTTTCATCTCAACTAGTTGGTGTTGGGGGGGTTATATAGATCTAAAAACAATATCATATATAATATTTCACCTTCACCTAGGTTTCCCTTTTCAATCTCAACTAGTTGGTGGTTGAGTTTCAACCCATTTTCCGAAAAATATGCGCAAGTCAAATTGGATCATGAAACCCCATTTTTTGGGGATGAACATTACAAACATATTTGAGTTGCCACCACCTAGATTTTCTCCAATCACACGCAACTTCAAAATCTGCAAAATTCCCCCGTGGGAACTCGCCTTAATCGGACTTTAAACAAAAAACGGATCCGTCCAAGGACGGCTTGGCAAATTCCCACATCATCACCATCCAATCATTCCAAAGTTGGTACTTCCCATCCTGAGGGGGACCTAATCACCATCCGTCATCCTCTACTCTGTGATGGGGAAGTCCCATCTGTTTTGTCCCGTCATCTGTTTGAGGAGTTATGCAAGCTAGTTAGTTGCCCCGGTTGCCCCTTTCCAAACAACAAAAAAAACTTTCCACAACTCTCTCAAAACGCAACCCCGTCAATGGGGCTCCTCTTTGGCAGTCTCTTCCTGCATACTTTGCGTTGCACACGACCGCAGCTGCGCTAAAACCACTGGTGCTAATGTCGCCTTAGCACTGGCACCACTCAAGGCTCTTCCCGTCCAACGAGCAACCTTATCGTTGAGCGTTGCGACTGGGGCAGTTGGAAGGCTTCACTCTTTAAGATTGGGAAAAAAGATTTCCCCAGAATCAGAAGTGAGGTAGTTCTCTTACAAGTACATATTTGGTGGTATCTCAGTTTTTAAAAAGACATTTCATGAAACTGGTGGAAAGAATCTGAAATAGGGGATAATCCATGGGAACTCCGGAATGGGATGGTCACCCGGATAACAACCCATTCCGCGAAGGTGATGGGTAGTAGACAGGGCCTTCTTTGTACTTGCATCCTGTATTGAGAATCTGGGTGACTTCAAATTTAGCATATTTCACCTTGTCCAACGAGGTTTAGGGGGCTAGTGGCGGTCCCTTTATCAATGGATTCAATCGATGGAGAACTGTTGGTTTGGGTTGTTACTTTCGGAATTTGAGGATCGTTCCCACAGTAAGAATCACATGTACAGTAACTGCTTCTACTACCCCAGATTGAAATTATGTAAACAATTCATAGAGCTGTCCTCCACTCCCTGTATTTTTTTCTTGAGGCGCCTTGGATGTATGCAATCTTTAATTCAACTTCAACTTGATTTGATTTTATTGAATTCTACTTGGATGTGTTCCCCAGTTCCATTCTGCAACCCCGTGGAGGAACTCGTGAAGATTCATGACAGGGACCCCTGAAGGACCACTTCGGCTCGACTTGCTGTCAGATCACTGCGCAGGTCAAGAACACCACAGATCTCAATGGCAACACTGGAATATCGCCTCACACAAAAAAACCCGTCGGCGACGCATCCGATGATATCCGATGTGTCTTCAACGTCACCAGAACCTGGGGTTCATGTATTGATGCAACTACTTACAGCTTAAAAAAAACATGGCGCAGCCATAAATCTCAACATGCTTAGTTTACAACTCCCAAATTGATGATTTCAGTCGGATGATTCATCGATCTTAGGTCCCATTTCCTCACCTTCCGTCAGTCGTTGCAGTGCCATCTCCTCCAACGTCCCTTCACCACCGGCCGCCAGCATGGCACTGAGCACGATGAAAGCACGGTCGTCACGAGTGGCAGCACCATCCAGGAGCAGCTGACAGCTGTTGAAGAGCTCATGACTCGGCACCTAAGACAAACTGAACGAATGGTTCATGGATCTTACCCTGGATGTTCATTTAAAACAACCAAAGGAACATCCAGGTTGGGGACTCCCCCAGAGTAACATCCAGGGTACTATCATCAAAATTCCGGGTTCATAAAAAACCAACGTTGGAGACTCAATCGAATTTTGAAGCACAACCCCGGTGTTCTGTGGGGTTTTGTTCATTTCTAACCCTCCTGGACCTCCACCTTTTAAGACATGCTAGAATTACTTGGCAATTCGCAGCCAGCTATACGAGCCTGTCAACTGGAGTGGAACCATTTGACAACACAGCATAGATTCATGAGAGCTGTGGAAACGAACAGAAGTTTTCTTCATATTACTTGGATGTTTGGCATTTTTTGGCCACCAGAACATGTCATATTACATGATACCATCAGATACTTTAACGTGTTTAGAGATGTCATATCAAATTTCATTATATATATATATATATATTTTTTTTTCCATCTACAGTAAGTTCCGCAAAAATGTCTACTGTCACTTGTTCTCATTAAAAACAACTCATAAAACTCGGGGGGGGCCGTCTAAAACGAAACAAACTTGAAGCTCGGGTAAAAAAATCATGCACCAATCATCGCCACTTTGCCTCAAAAGCGAGGCAAAAACAGTTCAAGATTTGCGCGGAACCTTTTCACCCCAAGGACCCGAGCACCAAAAATCCCCGGAACCCAAATGCCAAACGCCGAGCGTCAATGAGGCCAAAACCAAGGGAGCGGCAACGAGCTTCGTTGGTGTGTTGAGCGGAAAGCAAAAAGGGCATCAGCAACACTGAAAGCAACTGACCTGACGGTGATATGAAGCGCCAAGTCATGGTAGTCGGGGGTCGGATTTTAGGATGGAGGATTTTTCGGACTGCTCAGAAGGTCCAGAGTAATGATTTGCTAGGATTTATATGTTGTCCATGTTTTTTTTTGAAACTATAGAAAGTTCTTTGGAGGGTTGTATTCGAAAGACAGTCTAGATCTACAGCCAAAAAAAGGTGCAGTTGACAAAAGCTCTTCCTCTGTAGAAAGGTTCACCCAAATCTTCCACTTCAATTGTTTCTTTTTGGAGCCAGTGGGAGGCCCAACAAAATTCTTCCATAACACCTACGTTACCTACCCGTAAAAACCTTCATCCATCAACCCACCACCCTGGTAGGTCAACACCGTCCCTAGAAGGCCTGCTGGTTGATTGTCATCCAAAACTACTTCATCTCCTGGTTTTTTTTGGTGTCTCCTATGTTTTTTGTGGTGTGTGTGTGTGTGTGTTTTCCCCATGGTTTTTCCGGGATTTTCAAAATGAAGGGATGGGAGATGCAGAAGATTGGGGAATAGACTAATCGACCTTGGTTTCTATCTGATCTGTTTGTATCAAATTTGGCTTCCTGATGATTCATGATGCTACTTAATGATGGTTGATGATAACAGATATGTTGCGCAAATAAAGACCTGAAAAAGATCCTGAAAGTGTGGCGCCCAGTCTTTTTGGAAGTTGCCCTCGAGACACCATTCAGACTTTGACCCAAAAAAGGCGTGACAAAAATCATTGAAAAACAGTTGTCATATGACCTGTGATGCCAATGTTTGGTCCTTAAATGGGTGGTTCCTTAAAAGGTGGTACCCCCAAAACACGCCAAAATGATCATTTTTGTGGGAAAACCAATGGTTGTTGGGTACCACCATTTTAGGAAACCCCAAACTATCCAACTAAAAGAGAACATCTCACCCCAGACTCTAAACTCTGCACCTTTTGATTGGTCATGTCGTGCCCAAAACATCACCTGGAACCCCACGGTACCGCGTCCTTGCAAGTCTTCCTCCAAGGGTTGCATTTCCTGGGGCATGTCCAAATTCAACGACTTCATTTCAAAAATTCAAATCATGATGCACTCAATTATGGCACACTCACTCAACATTGATCTCTGGTGAACAAACCCCAAGTGAAAGACTGCTTGTGAATGCTTGAACTCTGCCATCAAATGTTGTTTTTGCAAGCACTTGTATCTCGTCATGAAAGATAAGCCAGAGGTGGCTTCCGGTCGCTCACAGTTGAAAGATAATGATAAGGATGTCATCTTCCCCAAATGAACAAAACCATCAGTTGACAAATATCTGGATAAACCGGTCGTGAAGCCATATTCAAAAGAGTAATCATCTTCCATACTTCAAAGCTATTTTAAACAAAAGTGAAACAAACCAGGAAACCTCAGGAAACCTCAGGAAACCCCAGGAAACCCCAACAACTTTGGAACTTTATCGCTGCCAAGGTGCGAAAAGTTGTGGTACCAGAAATCCCAGGTGCAAACAGCAACTTCTTAAGGAAGTGAACTGCGAGGCCACGAGGAACGGAAAAGGGGGAGGATTTCCGAGTGCAAGGATTGGGTGGGGGGGATTTCCTTGGTTAGGTGGTGGCGGTTGGTGAGTGAAAACCCCAATGATTCAAAACAAAAAAAAGGAGTCGAAATGAGATAACAGGAGTAATACATGAGTGATACAATGTAATCTACAGTAGTTGGTGGTTTCAACCCCTTTGAAAAAAAAATGAGTCAAAATGGGAATCTTCGCCAAATAGGGGTGAAAAGAAAAAATATTTGAAACCACCACCCAGATGAGTGATACAATGTAATACATTGTATTCGATGTCGATCATCACAGAATGACACGACATGTGCGTTGTCTTAGTGAACTTGGAGGAAACTGGAGGAGTGTTGCAGCGAAACCACGTTCTGAAGGTTGTGAGTCCGAACCTTCTGGCTTAGGATGGCTGAGATCCATGGTGGAGCAGCAGTAGATCAGTTACCGCCAGTACCACGAGATGAATGGAATGGTTGGGGTGAAGAAACAAAGGATTTCTGGTGGAAGGACCAATGTTTCAGCTGATTGCAAGGATGATCAGTTCTGAAGCTTCGGCGGATAAACAGCAGTCCTTCGAGGTGGTAGGGATGTCAGGACTCATCAAGAAAAATTCAGGTCAATGGACACTGATTGAACGAACACAAATCCAGCTGGACCCCAAATGATATGAGGATGATAAGAGGTGACAACCACCTCAGCGTTTCCGGGAAAAAAATCCTGATCCTTGAAAATGCATGAAACATTTCTAGCAGAGCAGAGGGGCTCTTACTCTTCTTGCATCATATGAAAGCTGATCTTCCAGGGTGGGGGCCGATTCTCCAGTGAACTGAAGGGTGGATTTTCCGCGTTTCGCAAACCAGCCGCCTGCTCTGCAGTCAAGGGGTCCATGTCCAACCTCAAAGGCTCGAACAAAGCATACCGAATCATTCGCCCTATCTTTTCAGTTTGTCTATGTATTTAGTTGGATGTTATCATGTGCACAATTCAGTTCAGAAATCCTATCACAATCTTGACAATGTTTGTCATTCTTCGCTACTTCTAAGTTTATCACTCAAAACTTTGCAGTCATTCTCAGCAGTTTATGAATGGTTGCCTTTTACCTAAACATCAACTTCTTGATATTCAAAGTGGTTGGTGCTCAAGACTCAACCAAACAGGTGCCAAGGAACATTGGCCATAATGCCGCAGCCAAAGATACCACCAAATCACCTAACAACCAGTTCTTTGCCGTACCTGTCTTGCAACAAATGTTGACTGGAAGATTTGACATTGGCTCTCAACAAGGAGCCTTAAGAATGATGGTTTGGGAGAGGAATTTCCGCCTTGAACGATCAAGCGATCTCGGTGTTCAGCTGTATGTATTCGGGGGTGTAAGATAAGCACTAAGTAGAAATCTCGCACCAGGTACTCACTACTATTGTGGGATTCAAAACACACGAGTTATTGTTTTCAGCTCTGTTCATCTCCCAGGACTGATATGGCTCAGTGATGACAAGTTTGACAATAACTCATATGACATATGATTCGAAATCCTCTATTTCGTATCACAAGAAGATACAAGAAGCAAACATTTGCCATCACTACTGCACAGTGATTCACAGTGTAACCTTTTTAAAAACAACCAATCAGTACGCTTGATGTGAGCAGTCGTCATTCATCCCTATAGAGCCCTATAGCAACCTGATGTTTTTTTGTGCTGGCAGATTGAACCTGGGATTTCTACGACAATTTCATCATCCCGTTTTATAAGCGTGCCGTCTTTGATAGTTTTTGAACCTCAACTCACAGACTTGGTTCGCAGGACATGGCCCGACATGGTCCCACATCACAAACCCGGCCTCCCAACTTGTGTGCAAAGTGGATAAGCAATGCCACATCGCCCAAATAACCTTGCCTCCCAGGTTTTTTGTCAACTGCTTAAGTGGTTCAAACGGATATCATTTGATGATTCATCTGCAAAAAAAACACAAGAAAAATGAGTTGGAAGCCACAAGACAATGAAGTGCGATAGCATCCATGTTGATACATGTTCATGTGCTTAAACCTTTACAAACCATTGAAGTTGGGAAAAACTTGGTAACCAAAACCAACAGCTGCTGGTCACCATGGTCGCCTGTGACCTTCCACATTTGCACCAGCGAAATTACGTAGAGCCTCAGATCTTTTGGGAAGGTTGGCTATTTGGTCTCAACCCATCTGATAGATAAAAATATACCTGGAACTCCAAACAACCATGTTTTAATGGATGTTTAGTGAAACAACCATTTTTTATGTAAAGATTTGGAATCATCAAATTGAAACAACCACTTTAAAGAGGATGTTTCAGGTTCCAGGTATGAATCTTCACCAAGCATCCGGATCAACAAAAAAAATGACAAATCGATACAAATCCTTGAAATGTATCGCCTAGCCGTTGACTTTTTTTGCAGTTTTTTTTCCTGGAGGGTTATCATTTCATTTCCTACCCTCAACTTCTTTCCAAAAAAGTCTTGGTTTTCCAAGGTCCTGCCATCGTGCCCATGGGTTTCTTGGCAGGATTTCGGCATGCTGAGCTTCCCCCACGGAAACATGCATCCAGGAGGCGTTGCACAGCATGACCTTGGCGGCTTCGGGAAATCTCGGTCCGGGTCGATGGATGGGAGAAAAACCTCATGCGCTTTCACGGGCCTTTCATGGCCGTTAAGGACAAAGTCATTTCCACAAAACAAAGTGATCAACCCAATTGATTCCTCCAGAAATTTGGTTGGGGTATGATACCTGTCGTTGGTGTAAGTCAAACAGTAAATAAGACAATCAGCAACTGGTAGGACATATTCTATGCTTCAGTACCAGATTGACAATTATGATTTTTTGATGGAAGCTGGAATAGTTCCAAAGGAAAAAAGCTAGAAGATAGAGGACACCATTCAACTCCTCGCAGTTGAAAAAACTTGAAAACAACAACAAGGACGGTAATAGAATCTCTTGCACTGGAATTTGACACATGACATTGCGATTCCAAGGGAGGACAGGACAGTCCCTCCAAAATATGTGATAACATGTTGCAGGATAATGTATATAATATATATGTATGTATTTATCATTCTAATCAATTTCACTTTCACATGATAGCCCCCCCAATCCTACCATGAATCACAAAAAAAACGTTTTTTTTTTTTAAACGAAGGTTTTCCTGATTTTTTCTTCCCAACCAACCCAACCCAACCCGACCAACCCGTAAAATTGGGCTCCAAGAGGCGATCAACTGGCTTAGCATTTCGGAGGCAAACGAGTGATGTTTCAGATCCTATCGGAACCGTGACCCGGTTGGGGTTTGGTTGGGGTTTGGTGGGTTTGAAATCTGTCCGAAAAAAAAAAATCACAAAAACACACACCTTTTTTGTGGATGTTTTTTTGAAACCCGGATCGTAAATTTCATGGGATTTTTTTGTTGCCAGTCGAAAGTGGTACATATCCAATGATTTATATCTATATATATATATATACAGGGTTTTATTTGTATTTCCTGGTGGTTGAGCCACCCACTCGTCCGGTTGGATCATTTCGGGGTGGAAATAAAAAACACATTGAAACCACCACCTAGCTATGCCAAAAGGATGGATGGTTTGGAGGCTTGCGTCCTAGCCTTTTACTAACCCCCGTTTTCAACAGCCACTGGCTGGCCAATATTTGGGACCCAAATTCTGAAGCTACAGCTTACTGTAACCTATGTACTGTTGATGGAAGAAATCCTGCAAAACCTGGGATGCATAAAACCCTGTAAATAATGGGATAAACTACCAACCTCAACTGGTTAGCCGGATTTCTTCCATCAACAGTATCAATAGGACATATCACCAGATTTGAATCCGGATGGCTTTTTTTGTCATCATGAAATTTTGTGGGAACCCTAAGTTGTAAAGGCTTCATTCAATCTGTGGGGTGGTTCTGCCTACCAAAAAACAAAAAATGTGGGCCAGAAAACCACTGGGCCAACAAATGCCAACGAACTGCTAGTTGTTGGTTTCAACTGAAGTGGATAAAATATGGTCAAAAATTGTGCAAAGCCCCGTGAAACACATTGAGAAATGGTGCTTGGAAGTTGGAAGTAGTGAATTCTTTCCTTGATAGTTGTGCTGTTTTTTTTCACGCAGATTTCAGGATGCGACGGAAAAACACTGTGATTCAAGATGAAGGGGCCTGCAACATCTATCAAGTTGCCCCTTTCTTCGAAACTTGACTACTTCCAAACAATTTCCTAAGTCTTGCGTCCCAAATTTGGAAAACATATCGTTTTTTCCCGGTTTTCGGCCATCCGAAAACAAAAAAATCCAGTAAAGAATCAACAACACGGCCCATCATCAACAACAAACTGCCCACTCCTGATGTGCTACCAACTCAATGGAAACTTCAAAAAGTTCATAGAAATACTGTGGAAGTTGATGTACGTCCATGGGTCGCTGCATACAAAGATACACCTGAGGTCAGTTGGTTTAATGCCAAATGCGAAACGCACTACCACGTTTCAAGGAAGGGTTGTTTAGTAGGTGGCTGGCGAACAAGACATGTTTTTTCCTTTTTTAGGGTGGCTAAAGTTTCTTACAATGGATTGGGGTGTGTGGATTTAAAAATATTTTTCAGATTTTTGTTGGTGGTCATTTCAATGACTTCTTGTTTTGGGGAAGCAAGGCGGGGGATTTGAGTATCATTCAAGAGATGTGTTTGATTGTTTTGGGTGTATATATGATTATATATATATAGCAATGGTTGGTTGTAGCGTGTTGTAGCAATGTTTCACAGAATCATTGTTTGAATGGGGGGAGGAACTGAGAATTGAATGTTGACCTTGGGTTTAGTTGAAAAATTCGACAGAGTCTATCTAGTTTGTGGTTGAACCACCCATCCCAAAAATATAAGTCAAATTGGATCATTTCCCTGGGTAGAGGTGAAAATAAAAAACATTTGAAACCACCACCTAGCTATGACAATGAAGCGATTTATTCTGAGATATTCTGAGATGATTGACAACAAGACATGGGGAATTTGGAAAAGATGGGTGGTGGGCCCCTCAAGTCAAACCTATAGTTCTGCAAATTTCCTTTCACATTTTCAGCACGCAACTACGAATGTATAAATCTATCATATGTATCTTGCCAAAACATATTGGGTGTGCATAGGATCCTGGCTGGCCAGCCAGATCAACCTGGTATTCTTCATCTTTGTCAGGAGCTCTCAAGCTTTCGCCCAGTAGCAGGCTCTAAGCAATCATCCAATGACAATGTGCCTGGAGAAACATGCAAAACAACGGGCTTTCCAACATGTTTGGCTGGACTCAAAGGTTCTATTGTAAATGGTACTTACCTTAGCCGTTCGATGTCAGTTTCAAACGGGGCATATGACTACAACTAAATCACATATGTAATGGATATAGTAGTCAAGTGTCTGAAAGTGATGAGTTAAAACAACTATTTTCTGTTGATAGCTGAAATCTTGCACCACTCGAGATGTAAAAACAACACTCTAAATTATGGTATAATCAAACAGGCAAATCAACCATGGTCTAACGTAGCAGTTGTTGTGAAGCTGCAAGAAGGATACAGTTAGTTAGGATTGGTTAGGCACATCCATGTCCATCATCATTTTTTCTAAAATGCCTTCTTAACAACACAATATCCCAAACACTTTCCATTGTGGAAAATATCTGAGAGCTGCCGTTCATGATCATGTCAACATCTTGTTTTTGTGGCTGCGTGGCTTCACATTGATACAAGATATCACCATTTGAACTTGGTAACCTATCTCATCATGCCATGTCTGCATCCACAAGCTGGTTCTATAGATGTCGTATTTCTTCAACACCCAATAAACAATGGCCCATTCCCGTTAGCGACGAATTTGGCACAACGGATCCGCGACCTGGCTGTGATAAGTCTCGCGCGGCACGCAGCAGGGGAATCAGCTTTTGTGGGGCAAACAAACCTAACCATGGCTTTGGAAGGCATGGGGAAAAAAAGCAACAAAACCACAGCTCAGCTTTCGGTTGAGGTGAAAACAAACATCTTGAACAGCAAATCATGGTTGGATCTTCCTTTTTCATTCAGGATTAGTGAAGACTGTTCTTTAGTCTAAGACTATCACAGGCTTACATATAATGCACTCTTATTTTTCTCACAAAATGTGCTTGTCTATGTACCCACTTTGCAAAGGTGCACCGCTCTTCAAACACAAAAAGGTACACCTCCTCCCATAATCATGGAAGTCAAACATGGGTCCCTCCAACAGTAATTACTGTTAGCATATAGCCATTTTCCACTTCCATGATTATTCAGAACGAAAGAGATTCATTGCTCACCCAAGGAGCCACAAACATTCTCCCCATCAAGGCATCTCAAAGCATTCGCTGCAGCTTGTAGCAGTTCTTGCCGTTCTTGTGGCGAGGAGGCTAAGATTAGGGCATCGCCACAGGCATCCTGGAAATCATCAAAGGTCATTCCCTGTCTTTTGTTTTGTTGGAAGATTTCAGTGTTCCAGCGGACTGGACTTTTTTTGGTTTTGGTCAAAGTTTCTGAGAACTGAATCTGTTTTAACACATTTTTTGCATTCTGAAATCTAAATGACAAACCCACTTGTTAGAATTTCATCTTATTATCTCCAATCTCCAATCTAATGTTCAGATGTCCAAGAACTTTCTGAAATTATCAGCATCTTCCACACGTTTTGATGTCAGTCCATCAGGGCATCTGCTGCGTTGGCATAAAGTGGCCGCAATTTCTCATCCTCTCCCAGTTGTTTTAAAGCACCACAGGCTGCACAACGTGCGGGAAGGTCGCCACGACCTTAACATTACAAGGTCGTCATATGGCCAAATCGCTTGGGCAAAAAAAAACACACAGGTGAAAAAACTCACCCCCCGCGGTGGGTTGAAAACTTGATCATCCAAATTGGCAAATTCCATGTTTGTTAAAGACAGTTCTTTGACCCTTCCGTTCCAAACTACACCAATGATTTTTTCTTGATGCTGCTTGACTGACTTACCAATTTGAAAAATCACATTCATGGAAGTTTCTCTCGACAAACGGTTCTCCCTTTTCTGCCAAGCTAGCTATATATTTATGTTCTGCACCTTCTCTCGTTGATTCACGCCAGGAGCGGTGTGTTTTTTGTTTCAAGTGGTTGTTTCTAGGTGGAGTGTATGCAAACCGGTGTACTTTTGTTCAAATTCATTCATCTCTATTTCATTCTATTTTATTTATTTGTTTCTGTTTTTCTTGTTTTTGTTCCTTAATTTTCGATTGTGGTTTATTTTTGTCTACTTCTTTTTAAATCAATGTTCCTTTTCTACTTTTTATGTGTTGTTATTTTTTCTTGGCCATCAGCAAAACAACCCTCTGATCAAAACCCCCCCGAAATTTCAGATCCCTCAATTCAATTGATAAAAACTCCAGGTGTGTTTCTTGGCCTAACCCGAGTCTCACATCCAGCCCATGCAGCCCAACAACCACATCCTGTTCAGGTTTGCCATGATCACTTGAACCAACCCTAACAATTAGGAGAAACCCGGGACATCACCAAGGGACACTTGCTACCGAAGTCAATCTTTAGGCTTGGATTTTTCCCGTGTAACAAGATCATTACACCCTGGAAGCCTAACATGGAACCTACAAATCACCCATTTAGAAAGGAAAATTATCTTCCAAACCTCCATGATTATGCTCCATGTTAATCTTCCGGGGTGTATGGTGGAACCCGAACCCCTGAGTTTCCCAAACGCAACGATTCGATCAACCACTGTGCCAGTTGAGCTTTTCGTAGCCAACCATCCACCCTCACTTCATTCACTTCACCTCCAATGAACGTGAAGTCGTTTCGGGGAAGGTACCAAAGGTGGCCTTTTTGTTGGTACTTCTTGTTGGTGATGAGAAATTAACATACTACTGTATATACTGTAATATAGACATAATCATAATGTATGCAAATACATGTAAAAAAAGAATGTAAATCAAGGTAAATTGCTGCACGCCCCTGAGGTTACAAGTGTTTATATATATATATACACATATTTATTTCTAGATAAATAAATTAAATATCATTGTATATATATATTTATATTTAGGGGTTGTCCAAAATCATGGTACCCCAGAATGATACATCCTCAATGATGAACCGTACTGATCTCACTTAAAAAAATCACACCACATCTCAAATCATCCTCTAATCTTTTGTTCCCCACTATTTTTCAAAAAAATAATACCCCTCATATAATCATATCATAGAGATAGCTATATACACTAATTACTTCCTTACTTTATTTCAACAGTTTCAAAACCCACCCAGAACCTTCCCCCCTTGTCGACCTCCAAAGATCTTCCCCAAATCCTCCACCAATTCGGCAGCAGCTGCCATCAAAGGCCCTTCCCCCGAGGCCAAGTGGCGACTTAAACCAACGGCCTGGGATCGATTCTCTTTTGGTGAAATTTCAACGGGCTTCCGAGTCAGTCAGGGCCCTTGTTAAAGGGTAATGATGAATAAAATGAATATATCTATATGTATATATATATATTTAAGTATATATTGGATATACTAATGGATATACTATCTAGTGGATATTTATACAATTCACATGTCACATTATATGTATATAATATATATACCATATATAACCCCACAATGTACCATGTTGGGGTTATCATGCTGAGGAGGTTCATAGGACCGCAGGAGATCAACTCCTATCTCGTCTGAATACACCGTGAGACGTAGAGAGTCCTCAACAACATGTTCCTTTTGCGTCTGAAAACACGACATGATGCCACTTTAAACGTCATTTCTTAGAAGATTCCTCTCACTAAAACCATTTACATGTTTGTGGCCCAACAAACCATCGGCAAGTTACGATGGATTCAGCATCTGAAGTCACATCTCCCGACAAAAGGCAAGCTTTGAGAAGCGTAGGATGTAAGGCACACATCCTCCACTGACAACGGTCTTTTTACCAACAAGAAAACCCGCACCCAAATGGCAGGGTGGAGTCCCTCCAGTCTTCAAGGATCATTGATTGGTACGACAGGATTTTTGTTTCCTTTCTTCACTGAGGTTGAGATTGGTAAAAAAAACAGGAAATTTTCAGCATTTTTAATCGTTAATCTGCCAACTGCCAACCTTCAAAGCCATGACCCATTGAAAAAAACACCTACACTCCGTGAAACAAACGTAGCCCCTGAAAATTGGCCATCCCAAAAGGAAACTAGTATTCCAACCATCCATTTTCAGATGCCATGT
>OMLO01000223.1_pt1 | contig 32915 bp, 19 predicted proteins | sample 1674811 | NCBI WGS metagenome assembly OMLO01 (sample SAMN06265003, study PRJEB25207) | coral metagenome | isolation source: Coral host | place: Mexico:La Bocana,Puerto Morelos, Mexico | collected 2008-11-13
AGTTGAAGTGAGAGACAAAAGTGGTTACGGTTCCTTATATTGTAACAAGATCTAAGAATTTACTCCTAATTATAATTACCTCTCGGAAGTAGTATACTTATGCAATAACAATTTTTTACTTAACCAGTAATTTCGTTAAATGCATACTTGTGAAAAATAATTGATTTAGAAATTACAATGTAAGCATTTTTTTAGTCACATTTTTTTGGCCGTTGTAGACTTTCCTACGTTCAGTGAAGTCAAGATTGTTTACATCCACACCACACATCGAGGTCTCGTCTTTGTTTATATTTTGTATTTGGGTCATTTTTTGCTCAAAAGACGAGTCTTGTCTAAGCCACTTAGTTAAAGAGTTGGCGAAAAGAACCGCCAAGAATTTCCGGGGAATGATAACTCTTCAATGGAATAGTGATGAATAAATAATAATCTACAAATTGGTCTAGATTTGGTACAACTAGCCAATCAAGACGAAGAATACTTCTCTAATTAAGTCATAATGCAGTAAAGACGTTTAATTGTGGTGCAACGTAAATTTGGTTTTCCTCAAACTTATCGCTGATTGTAAAGTCGCCCGCGATTGGTTTTCTAAAACAATACTCTGTGCCTAAAATGAGATCCAATAAAAACAAAATCCCTTTGTCTCACAAGAAGAATAGCTTTGACACCTCTCTTTGCAGGTAGTGAACTGCTAAAATACTGCGTCAAAACCTTGTTTGGTCGGGTGAAGTACTCTTTCTACTTGTTTGTCGTTGGGCGCCTGTAGGACAGCTTAGCGGGCTGAAGCCTTCGGAAACCTTTTACGTGTGTATTTCCGGATATTTTCGATATTTCCCATAATTTGCCCACATTCAATTATTAAACTTGCAGAATTAACCCGTTAAATCTGTTGAGTTGTAAAGCCTTATAGCTTCAACAGACCTCTGTGATCGGATAGCGTAGTCTATTCGCCCACGGTTGTCAATCAAACACGCGCACCGGTATCGAGTTACTACCCCGTACGCTAAATTTAGCGTAACAGATAACTTCGCTATGAAAGGTAATTTTGTGTATGCGTGAGTGAATCCAACTTATAAAACATTGTGACACAATTTTTTTTGTTTCCCTCGAAGGTTTTTTGACGTTCTGGGCGCGATTTACATGACACAAGTGTGTGTGTGGAAGCTGGAAGGACATTGTGTTGGTTTACTTTCAAAGCGTTCCTAACCTGTTGGAGTTAAATATGCGGACGAAGGCAGTGTGATGTCTAGGAATCTTGGGCATTGTTCGTTGTACCTTGGCGTGTGGAATCCAAGATCTCTTAGTGGTAAATATTATAGTGTTTCACATCTGTGCGCAGTGAATTCGACGAACGACGACGCAGATCTGACGGCGCGATTGAATTCATACAAACTGTAAACGAGTATGTCCACTCGCACAGCACAATTTGACGCCGAAACAGGCAGATCAGTTCCACCAAGCGCGACACAGGCGCGCTTGAGAAGTGAAAGACGGCACGAAGGCACTAGAGAAGGGCGAGGAGCCCATAGATCTCGTATGGGAGCTAGTGAAGTGGAACCAACGGAAGTGAGCATTTCGCACAAAAAAGCGTACGGGAAGACGAGTGAAAAGGCTCAATTAAAAATCTCTAAAGCGCGCACTCATGTTAGTCAAGTTTCTAGTTCTGCGGTAAGTGAGAGCTTGCAGCCATCGCTGGACTATGTCACACCGCACTTAGCTAGAAGCACGCAGGACTATTCTCCTAAATCAAGCTCGAGTCACTATGCTGGCACGACAGCCGACTCGGAAAGAACGAAGTTTATGGATAACATTCCAGGGATACCAGCAAGTGAACAGTTAACTCAGCGAGGCGACCGGGCCAGCCACACGCTATTTCCGCCCCCTTCAGTCTCCAACTATGGACAAAATGCTACTTATCCCACTGGCCTTTCGTCTGACGTGAAAAGTTTGCCTAGAGACACGATTAACACCAGTGACTTGGTTTTCTGCAAAGCTCCAACGAACAGACACTCAAAAGCGGTGCGTGTTAAGAGCCAAGCAGAAACAGAAATGCAATGGAATGCGACTCAGGAAAATAGCTATCGTCCCCGAGACGATCAAAGAAACAGGTCTGCGACGAACGAATTCCATTACTCGACAAGACCGCGAGGAAGGCGGAATAAAGATGGCGGCAACATTGTTTACAACGATGTCAAATTTTCGGGATTGAGTCGACAAAATGTTGCTAGACGTTCGACTACTACCTCGTATTCGGAGTCACCGACAGACAGCCAGGGTTCATCGACAGAATCTGAAAGCGATATCAGCTCATCCCCTGACACACCGCTTAAGCGCAGACGGCGCATTAGGCGAAAGCCGTCCAATAAGTCGATTGGCTCAAGTGTATACGGCGACGACAACACCAGCGAATCCGAAAACCAGAGCGTCAGTGAACCGTCCGATAGCGCGGCGTACTCGCAGAGGAAAAGGAGGACGCAGTTTCCATCAGAAGAGCCCTCTAATGTAGCGCCTCCTGAGAGTTACAAGGAGTTCCGAAGTGCTGCTAACAAAATCAGGTCAAGTAGTTTGACTTCTGTTAGCTCGTTAGAGGGAGCAGGACTTTCTGGCGATCCATCTAGAATCCAGTCACCACTGTTATCTCCAAAAGGGAATAGCATAGCTAAAGTGAGAAAGATCCAAATACGCTCGTTTACTTCGTTTACTGATAGTCGTCTGAACAACAAAGAAAACCAGCCTCAAAGGAGGAGATCCACCGAGGAGAGGGAATCGTTTAAAATCAGGGGGAGATCTCAGACTGAATCATCTGCCAGAGAACTGTCCCGGGACAGAACTCCTTTGACAAGGCAAGGTTCAGAATCTCCATCACTGTCCAAGAACCCGTTTAGCCTTAAATCAAAGCCATTCGTGCGGAAATCCAGTAAAGACTCGCTTTTCAGTGACAGTGAATGTAATAATATTGCCCCTGACAAAGGGCATACAAGCTCAGTTAATGATGTTCCTGTTTCGCAGGAGCAGGAGGCACGCTGCAATTCTGCACCCCCTGCCCCTTTGCCAATTGATATCAGAGAGTCCAGATTTCATTCTAATCTGCCTGATAATGGATTAGCTTCTCCGCGAAGTGCATTTGTTCCTGTAAAACCTAACAAAAGAACTATCAATGACCATGAACCAAGCCTGCCTGTTGCTACACCTGTAGCATTTGCAGACTCGCGGCCAGAGAAAGGTAATTCAACAACAGCTGATGTTTTATTACAGCCTGTGCCAAGGCATGGTAATCGACCTCTTTCTATTGTCCAAGAAACAGATGAGTATGTGGATATGCAAGAGGATGATAGTTACGAGTTAAAAAAGGTTGAAAAAATGTCCAAAAAATCACATTTATCAAGGAGCTCCCCTATAAGGACATCACAAGATCATAGAATGTCGTCACCATCTGCTGAAGACAATAAATCTACATTACGGAGATTATCCTATGTTAGAGCACAGAAAAACTCTGCTGAACTTCCTATGCAGCCTCTAGCAGTGCCGCCATTGAACAGCAATTCCAATTCTGATTCTTTACCATCATATTCACCAGCTTTTACGGAGGTGCCATCTTCAAGGAGATACAACTCTGAAGAAAACAGTGATTCAAAAAGAGTACTGAAAGAGTTCGATCCAGTCAACTCGCATGAAATAATGAGGACTGCAGCACCCCATGTTGTAGAAGAGGGTGACTTGATAAGTTTTGATGATGAAAATGGTGAGGTGAGAGAGCCAGTTAAAAAGAGAACAAAAAGAATCTCACGACCTAAAATACCAACAATTCTAAGTGGCCAAGAGGAAGAAGCTACAGAGGATGTGGAGCATTTTGAAACTTCAAGGGGTATGGTTGAAGAGGGCAATGTGTGCTACAGTGAAGGTAATGAGTCTAAAATGCTTATTTTTGTAAGACATAATTTTTTCTTCTTACCAGTTACTAGTCACATCTTTTGACAAGAGAAGTGTAATGGAACGTCATAACACTTTCCCATGTTGGGTAGTTCTTTAATCTCATCTCTTACCTACATGAAAATACAGGATAGTTATTAATTTTTGTCAGGAGAAATTAAATGTGACCATGCTTGAAAATTAAAAGGTCAGACATATCTTCTTTCAGACTGACTTGATGCAGTACTAACCCTTTTCAGTTAATGGCAATGGAATAAGTGTTCAATGTCTTGATTAAAGCAAAATGTTAATTTCATCGCAGTATTTTGAGGGTGGAAAAAAATTTACTGGGAATATATGCTGATACAATATTGTTTATAGCACTGTGCTGTATGTGATAGATTTCTAGTATGAAATGTCATGAAATGCATAATTATATTCTACTTTTATGTGTTATCAGTGGTAGGAATACTGTATGTATGTATGTGGCTGCATTTTTGGCACTGTTTGTATAAACTATAACAGGAACAAAAATTTGGTGTAAAATTAGAAATAAATGACAGAGAAAAAATTTTGAGTTACATGTGTTTCAAATTGAAATAGTAGAATACCGGTAGTTTTATAAAACGTATGAAGTTTTTGTCTGAATTATTTCTATCAATCATGTTCAGAGTTTTAAACAATGTTATGTTTAATTACATTGATGTCTATTGTGTTGTGTTCTTTCACTGTTTCCCTACAAAACATAACAACTTATTAAATTCACTTAAGTCAGATGCCGCAGGCAGAAGTCTATTTACACAAAATGCAAGATTTGTTTTCAAATCAGTTAACTTTCATTTAATCACATTTCTGCAACAATGATACCTTTGTAATGTGATTGTTAGCGGCTGATCACATGTACATGGAGAATTCATGCAGCCAAAATTCAAATGAGATTTTATACTTTGCATACTTTTGAGATAAGTCAAAACTGATGACCTTTAAATCAATTTGCATTAAACATCAATGGCACAACTTGATTTGACCATCATCAAAAAAGCTCTGGTTTTGAAGTTAATGTCACTTGATACCTATAAACTAAAAGTGTAGTCCTACTGTTGTGTTATGTAGCTTTTTCACCAAAAAGGTTACTTGACTCTGGTTAGTTGGCGCTGTTAAAATTGAATTAAAACTTACAGTTCTCTTTAATTTCTTATAGTGTCTTTTTATCTTCCTCTCTTCATTGCAGTTTTGTTGCTCATTTTTTGTGTTTTTGTTGATGTTCAACAGACATTTCAGGGCTGTTTGATGGATCAAACAGAGACACTATTATTGCGCATGATAGTGATGAGCACAGCACGCCCAGGGCAGCTTCTGATGCTGAAGAAAATGAACCAGCAGTTTCACTGGGCTACAATGGTGGTAATGAATTGGACCAGGGTCTAGTTGATTCTTTCTACCATAATAAAGATGATGTTTTTGAGGACATTAGCCAAAAAATTCCCTCCAGGAGAAGACTTCAGAAAAGGGCCTCCCTTCCACTGATTAAAACTGAACTTTACCAAGATGAAACTAAGCTAGTTGAAGATGTGCCAAAAATGGAGGTAGTGCCCGAATCACCAACTTTACGGAAAGCAGAAACCATCAGTGATCTTAGTTTAGGTCAGGTGCCACGTCACCTCAAGGTGATTCCATACAACAGTGGTGATCTTAATCAGAGTACAGACTCATCATTTCAAGATGATAAGAGTTTAGAGAGCTGCAGTCCTCTATCTGGGTGTGTACCTTCACCAAGTCCGAGTCAAATAAGTTTTGATGCACTGTCTTTAACAACCAGTGGTTTCAGTGAAACCCATTCTGAACAGGTCAGCACTGGGGATCTCAATACTGTTGATGATCTCTTAGGCATGGATGGTGCAGCTAATGTTAAGTCCCTGGATGCATGGCGGTCCCAGAGTGACCCTAGTCATGGCACTCAGTTAGAGGACACCATTGCTGAGGCAGAGCTACAGGCACATCGCAACAGTAACAGTGAACCTAATCTGTCGGGAGAAAAATTGAAGGAAGAAGCTGAGCAGTTGGCAAAGAGAGTGAATGGTGGAAACCAGGTAGAACCAAAAAGCCATGTGATAGCAGGACATGTCGATGATGACAATGATGACGATAAAGATACCTGTTTGGCTGAATTGAGTCCAGACGATGGATGTTATGAACTGGACAAACCAGAGCACCGCACTAAACCAGTACAGCGAGCCAAATCTGCACCATCACCAACCACACCTACTACACCAAGGTCACAAAGAATAGCAAATTCTTTTGCCGTAGAAAAGGCTCAAGTTAAACTCAATAAACTGGCAGCAATGGAAACAATAATTGAAATGCCACATGCTGAACCAGCTATTATCATAGAAAAGCCAAAAGTTGAGAAAAAGCGAAGTACCTCACTGGAAGGTAGCTGTGCATCTCCAGCAGCTGTACCAAAAGAGGACAAGAGAAAGCTGTCAGTGACCAAAGAGCCAGGAAAGGCACAGAAGTCCAAGCATGTGAGTAATACTGTATAACCTGTATATGTTGTATATCTATCTTTTCTGTTGCTAGAAAAAATAGAGAGTACAACCCTAGTGCACTCAATAAAATTCAACATGGCATTACAAAGGTTTTTTTCTCTTTACCACATGTAGAGTTACATCTATGGCTAGTGCTGAAATTCTCTAAATTACAGTATGTGAGGACTTTTGTTGTCTTTGAGCTCATGTACATCTATGTATCCTGGGAAACACTGCACTTTGATTCCAAAATATGATTTAGGTATCATGCAACCATTAATGATGGCTGTTTCTTTATTTGGAAGTTTGTATGGCAATGTATTAATTAACAACAGCAAGTTCATTCACCTAATAACTCTTATACTTTAAGGTAGGATAGGTTCCTTAAAAGTAGCTGAAAGGAAGAGCAGTTAACTCTGCTGGCCAGCATTAGTGTGACTTTAGCCATATAAACCCTTCTTGGAATGGGAAAACACAGTGAAAATTTAATCAACGGTGAACAACTCTATTATGTAACAGCTGTTGAACAGAATGCTTGCCAAAAATATCACAAATTTCAAACATTTGCTGTTACTTATTAAATTTACTCTTTGAACCTGTGATTTAAGACTCTTTATAATATTTGAAAAATCTTACAGAGAGCCCATTAGATCAAGAAATGAAGACAGCAGATTTATTGTCACAAAGATAACAATGGAGCGTAGAGTGTTAATTTGGTCATCTATGCAACTAGGAAGAGTAATTTTTTGTATCATAACAATTTTGTTGGTGATAATTAAAGAGAAAACTGAACAGAGTTGTTGTTGAAGGTGGAGTGCCTCTCTGTTTTTAAACAGACCTGTCCCTCATATAACATGTTGAATTGTCCTAACTAGTGATCAATAAAATTTGTACATAATGTTAAACCCACAGATGCTATTTGTTTCATGACTCCATCCTGCCTGTTTTGTAGGAAGCTTTTCAAATCAATCCAGGGGGGATAGAATTAGCAAACAAAACCAACCATGCATGTAATAAACACAGTTAATAAAAGTGGCAAAAGTAGGAGAGTGTTAAGATCCAAATGGTTTCTCATTTAGAACAAAACTTTGCTTGCAGCCCTCAATTAAAAGCTTAATAGCTTAAATTAACACGTCACTGGTTGTGAGAAGGAGAGAGAGTTTAATGGATCCTAAATGATGGGAGGCTTTTGGCTATTTGTGTGCAGTAGATTGCCAAGGTGATCAGGCAGTCTGCTTATGAAGTCCTGCTGATTAGTGGCCAAATGTTACAAGCCTTTTGATTGATGATGTTGAGAGTGATTTCCATAATATTTCCTGTCTGTGGTTGTTTCTTTGTTGTCAGTAAACAATGTTCTTAGAAACGTTGCTGTGTTCAGCAGAATCCTATCAGCCACTGCACTTCATAGTTAATTGGATTGCTTTTCAATGCTCTTTTCCAATTAAAATGATGTGTAAACCCAAGCTCTGATTTGTGTCCCTGGAGAATTTGCTGTCATTTGGACTATGCATACATTAAATGCAATTTAAAAATGCTAATTAACTATACAGAATTAATTGCCATACATGTACTTGCATACAGTTTGTGCTGTAGGTTCCCCTTACAAAAGAAAACAGAAACAACTACAGTGGAATTCCAACTTTTTGAATTTTCAAGGGGAAGAAAATTGGTTTAAAAAATTTGGTAGTTCAAGATTACAACTTTTGGTTTGAGCTGTTAGGAGATAAGAAAGTTGAGAGTTTAAAAAATCTAGATTCCACTGTGTTCATCGAAAGACACCATGTGGGCAGGAAAATTGTTGAAAGAAAATTTTATCAGCCCTTAGTGGAGAGAAAAACCATGTGTCATTAAATGCAATATAGTTTACGTTAACTATCAGTGGACCAATTAAATTAACAGAAAATCTTGGTAAAAAATTTGGAATTCAAGTCTCTCACATCCAAGGCCAAGGTTCAAGGTCAACATTTGAAAGGAAAACTTAGTGACATGTTGCGAAAAAAGGAACTGTTGATTCTACTAACAAGTCTAAATTACCGAAGTACTGTAATGTGCTGAGGACTCTTCATGTAATTGACAAGAAACCAAATGAAAGGAATAAAGCTATTAATACTAAAATCAAGTGAAATTCTAGATAAATCCTTCTAAACACTTCACCTAAAAAGAAAGTGGCCTTCACTCCTTTGTAAAACATTTTAAACCAAGTGCTTCAAATCACTGCTAGTACTGTTTACATTTTGCCCATAGTCACATGTAGCATGATATCTAAGAAAAAATTTTCTGTATTTTAAAGAAAGGATTAAGGAAAGTACAATTTATTGAGACATTCAAAAGTAACTGATGTTTGTTATGCCAGGACCAACTCTTTCAAAATTATGGAAGCTGGAAATTTAATGTTTTTGAATAGAAATATTTGTCTTATTCATCTCACATTTTACAAAATTACTATTTTTAGCTTGTAACTATCCATTTTACCAAGGTTTTTTAATTTTGTTAGTTGTTACTAATAGGATAATTCTCCTTATCAGTCAGTATATTAAGGAAGGTAATACCAGTTATGTGTGAAATAATTGATAATACTAGTAAGTCTTGTGCAGTAGTATTGTAAAGTAAATTTTGGATTGGGTCTACAAGGTTAAAAGTAAATTACATTCATGTACTGGTATATGAGGTTGTAGGCTCTGACTTACAACACTTTAATTGCTTTTTCCCAGGATCTGAGAGCTCATGTACTGAAAAATTTGTTGGACACAGAGATGTCATACGTGCAGAACCTTCAGTTCCTTGTTTCGGTAGGTTTAAATAGTATTATTCATTTGGATAGGAAAGCTAAATAAATTGTTGTGTTTCCTACATTTGGTAGCTTATGTGAGTGACTGGCAATGTTTGAGCAACTGAGATTAGTTAAACTTGACACTACCCCTGCCCCCTTTGTGGGTCCATTGGTTTTCCATTTGCACCTTTTGAGCAAATTTCCCCACCAGCAAACAAAACAAGGACACTAGCAAAGATCAACACAGTTACCTCCTCCCTGTCTTTTAGAGGGGATAATATGAATTTTTGGCTAGGAAGATGTCATACGGTTGTCTAATATAAACTGGTGTGTTTTATCCTGCTTGTTGAATTCATGTTCAGTACATGAACATTGAAAAATAATATTACAAGCAAAATGATTCAGTTTGTTAAACTCATTGGAAAGTCTTTTCTTTGTTGGCTCTGAAAATTGGTCGAGATACAGTCTAACCTGTGCTCCTACAAAATAATTTGTAACAGGTTTCTGAACTGTACTGATTTCTCTACATATGAAAATATACAAGAAAAATCTAAATATTAGAGGATTCCTTTTGGATTTCCAGATCCTACAGATATTAGATGCTTAATCAAGGGTGTTAGCAATACAGGATATAAATTTAAACATTGGTGAAAAACTGCATTATTTGTCTACAATAGCTGTTTGAAAAGATAGTGACTTATACTTAAAGCCACATGAAAGGATGTTGCTTTGCTTTAGAGTGTAATCCAATTACAGGGACAACTCTTTTTACTAAAGCCAAAAGAAAGTGTTGGGCATTTTGAAGATTAACATGCATAACCAAAACGTTTGACAACTGTTGGCCTTTAAATCTTAACCTGGGATCATTTTTAATTAAAGGAATTTAACCTCTCAAGGATTTGTGTGTTAAGAGGGAAGATTTGGCTCATTTCAATGATTATCCTACTATTATATATTTGTTTAATTGGTCTTATCTTAGGATAGGTTTCAAACAATTTTCCTAAGAAGGTCATAATGGGCTTTAAGTGTATAAGCCTATTTTTAGATAACAGATTTCTAATTCTTGTGATTTTCTAAGACTAAATATAATTGAACTTTTTGATTGACATTCTTTGTGAACCTGAAACTGTAGACAGGGATAGCAAAATGTTTTGCAGATATTAAAACTATGGATTGACTGTTATGAAAGAAACCTTCTCAAAACTACATGACTTTGCTTTAAAATGAACTTGTGTAACAAAGCCTGTTGAGTCATTGATTACATCAAGGTTAGAATACCAGGAATGCCACTCATTGTAAAACACTCTGGAAGGTGAAAGCCAAAGAGTATTGTATTGCAAATGAGACAAGAATTGATAATGGCTAGGACAATTAGTTGAACCTCTTTTTACATAAGTGGTCATGCAATCCTCCTAAAGAATGCTACTGTTACATGAAATTTTCTTATTTAATGATACCTTAAGTAAACCTTCAAACTGGTGTTGTTTACATCAAAAATGGCTCATATCATTTCCCTTTAGTTTGGATGCTCTGAAACAATTAGCATTTATTGTCTGCCCTTCATAGTGTTGGTTATTTTGTTTCCGTTTGTAGAATGGAACCTTTGTCTGTTTGTTCCTTGCATGTCTTCATTTCCTGTTGACATTACAGGGCTACCTCTCAATTTGTTTTGCATTGTTTTCACATTATCCAGTATGAACAGGCTTAAGAGCTGGGAAATGACTAAGTCAATGAACATTGCCAATCAAGCAAAAAATGTGGAACTCAACCACTGTGACCATCATTAGATAAGTTGCTTTGATTGAACTGCTTCATTGAGACGTTTTAAGCAAAATGCACATTGTCAACCGAATGCTTTGAATTCTTGAGGCATTGGTGTTACATTAAAACATAATCAGTAAACCTTGTTAAAAAAATAACTTTGTTATTAATATGCTTCCACTAACTCCTTTGTGGTTTGTAACCCTCACTTCTTAGTAAGCAAGTAAGTTGCAAAACTAAAACTAATCTGCTAGCTGTAAATCAAACAGGCAAAGATTAATTTTTTTTGTGGAAGGTTTATTAGTAAGAGGGACATCACATTCAAAAATGTCAATCATCTATTGAAACTTGTTTACAGCAACCACTGTCTGTACTATCTTGTCACACTGCATTTTGCGCAATGTTTGACACATGTACATGTGCACATGTACGTTAGGATAGAGCACTAGTCTTGGACCATTTTAAAACACCTTTTCTAGACAGGACTAATTACTGTCTGAACAAATATTGACCTATAAATAAAGTTACATTAAAAGTGATGTCCTTATGTGCCAACATGCACGAAGTATTGTAACTGATAAGAAAGTGAATAAACTATCCTGAAGAATGAGCACTAGCAATGGACCATTTCAAAACAAATTTTCTACATATGACTAAATACCATCTGAATAAATATTGACCTATAAGTAAAGTGCACTGGTGATGTTCTGATGTGCTAATACGCACGAAGCAGACTGACTGATGAGATCTAGTGAATAAATTATGATAATGAATGATGTCCACTGAAGTTTTTTGATTGAGGAAGTATACGAGTCTACTCACTTTTTGTCTTACCCCCTGGGGTTATTGGACCAGAGTACACAAGTTTAATGTGTGGAATAATGTTAAGATTGTTTGGGTTTGTGGAATGCATGCTACTCTTACACTAGTCTTGCTCACAGATTTGTGCGCAGTTGTTACGTAAGTGCAGGACAAATTCTTCATGCTTTTTCCAGTCATCGTCTCCTCGTCGCCTTTTGACCAAAGACATCACATGTTGTTCGGAAATTTCATACTTATGGTGTATCAAAGCTTGGAGGAACTGTGTGGTGTTTGTTGACCATGGAAAGATTCAACAAAAGTTTCGTCAACTTTTGTAATGAATAAAAATATTTAAGCAAATTATAGACCACAAGTTTCTATAGTTTATAGCCTGATAAACCACGGGGGATGTTGGAAGAACACAAGAAGAATTTGTAAATCACAAGCCGCAGGTGAGTGATTTACGAATTCTTCCCAACCCTGTAGGAGTCTAGGAGAAACATCAACTGGACTCAATAATTTAAGTACATACCCAGAAACATGGCATTTCTGCTGCTGCAACCTTGTGCTGAGCCTGCTTACAAATCTAGTACCTGCCAGTCAGAAAAAAAATGCTTTGGTTACACTGGTATTACCATGGAATAATATACACTTAATTACTTGTCCCAAGGTAAACAGTTAGTTGTGTTTTTCCAGGAATCTTGATGTTTCGCTAGATTAACTCAGGGAAACACTGAGATTTAAGGGAATACAAACTGCTTCCCAAGGAACCAGTAATAAAGTGTTTTGTTATATAGTTGGAGTTTAGAGTTGAGTAATAAGGCAAGAAGTCAAAGTCGGAGAGTGAATTGTTGCCATTACCACATGCCCTAAAATCAACTAAAACAGCATGTGTTAGAATCAAGATACACTAAAAAACAAGTACTACAGATGGTCCAAATAGCAGTCTGGTTAGCTAGGAAATAGATTTACAGTCTACCGGTAATTCACAGACCTAAATGAATATTGTTTAATGTCATTCTGACAGAGTTATTACAAGGCACTCAAGAAGCAGGAAAATGCTGGGATAGTCGAGGCTGCTCAAGTGGATGAGATGTTCTACCAGATCCCTGAAATCCTTTTGTGTCATGAGTTTTTCCTCCAGCAACTGCAAGCCAGAGTGAATGAATGGCATGACAAGCAAAAGATTGGAGATATCTTTGTTTCCTCGGTAAGACACTGCCAAGATAAGCCAACAACGACAGCACTAAGTGAAGTGACAACTTTTTACTTCAACACCATTGTCACACCAAGCTGTCAATTCATGTGCCACTTTTTTGTTCTTACACATTTTGACATATTGCTGAATAGACGCACAACATGGAATCTATTTGTTAAGTGGGTTTTCTTATGATGGAACACTTACATTATTTTTTTTTTGTTGTTTCTAGTTTACCAAGTGTTTTCTGGTCGATGCCTACAGTGCGTTCATAAATCACTTTCTGCAAGCCAGAGCTGCTGTAAGGGTGGCCACAGTAACCAGGCCTGCTTTTGTGCGGTACATGGAGGTACTAACAATAAAATAGGGTTTCAGTTGCCCTATAATTCAATTACCTTACTATTTTTGTATAATTCCTGAAGCCCTATGCAATAATGGGTGACGAATCTTACTAGCACTTCTCTTTTTCCAGCAATGTTCCCGAGATCACAAAGAAAAACTTACACTTCAAGACCTGATGATCATGCCAGTACAAAGAATTCCAAGATATGAACTAATACTGAAAGTATGTAATTGTTTTTCAGCTTTTCTTTGCTTCACTGTGTATAATGAAAAATATGTAACAAATCTTAGTAAAAGAACAAAATATAGATACTGTGTGTGCTCTTATTGGTTTATAGGTGTGTGTAGATCTAAGTATGTAAAGACTGTTGTGACGTTTTGGCTCTGTGCATACTTTTGAGAAATATTTTATAAAAGCAAACAGGAACTTTTTCCGACTGTTAACATAGCCTTATCTAAACACTCAGGAGGTTGAGAGAATTCGTAAAAGTTAACCGCAATGCAGTGAAGGTTAGCATAACTGTCTCAAATTCTCCCAACCTTCTTCGTGATGAGGCTATGTAAACACAGCAAAAGTATTTTATTGCTTAATTTATACTTGAACTTTGCTCCACAAACGCTTCCTTCATTGTTTAGCCACATATACCTTTTGATGGTAAAATAAGATCAAGGAAGGGTTTCTTTCTTCTCCTATTTCAGGACATGATAAAACACACTCCCCATGATCATCCTGATCATGGAAGTCTACAGCTTGCTCTGGGAGAGATAAAGACACTAGCAGATAGAATGAACCGAGGAGAGAAGGAAGTCGATCAAGCAGAAAGGGAGGCTGAAAGACTGCGTGATCTTGAAGCAACAATTGAAGGGATGACAAATGTAATTATTGAACATAATCTTGTTTTGTTGATTGTGATGTCTTTTATGTTTTCATTTACTTTCCACTTTCATTCTGAAGAATTAGCTTTTCTGAAAGCTTCTTGTTGCAAAACGCAGATGTAGCAATGAAAATAATATTTTTGCATTATGTGGTAGAAAGATTACCACTGATAGCACATTAAATGAGTTATCCTCTGTAGGCAAAATAAGAAATATCATTGTCTTAAAATATTTATTTGCCTTCTCGTTTGGTTACATGAATTGAGCTAATTTAGAAAATGTTAATTAAATGAATGCTATTGTTTTCACAGTTGGTGACATCCACACGGCGGTTAATCCGCCAAGACCTGGTAGCTGAAGTGGTAAGTATGAAATTAGTCTTTAACTATGACAAACTGTGTGTTAACTCACAGTTGAATTGTAAGTTAACGGTGTGTTAACTAACTGTTACACAGTTGAACCTCCAGTAAAGGACACCCCCAGTGGGTAGGCACCACCCATAAGCAGACACTTGGCAATGGTCCCAGCCACATACAAACACTGAGGTTTTACTTTCCATTAGTGGACACCCTCTCAAGCAGATACTTTTTTTTCTGGTCCTGAGGTGTCTGCTTATAGGAGGTTCGATTGTATTTTGCCTTGTTTGAAATACAAGAGGGCTAATTAAAATTGTCAGGAAACAGTGAAGTACAACAACTTTGTGCATTATGCCTATTAACAGACTTAGCCCTTTAAGCCTGGATAGTGCCATATAATATAGCACTCTTGGGTGACTGTAGGTTTTAGTAAAAATGTTAAAAGAAGTATCTAAGTTATGTTTGTTTATTGTAACAGAAAGGGACAATAACCAAGAAGGACCGCTGCCTGTTCTTGTTTAATGATATGCTGGTTTGTGCAACTGTCAAGCGAAAGGCTAATGCTCTCAGAAGAGGCTCACTAAGCATGTAAGTAGATACAGGCTGTACATGTTTAGTAAACACCCTGTAAGAAAGCTTGTGGTTAAAGATGTATTTCTCTAACTTGACAGAAACAAGAACTAAAATGAGTTGCTGAATTAAAAATGGCATGAGCAAAGTGAATTTGCATTGTGATCATCAAAGTAAACAAATAGTTTTTTGTTGTTGCGTTGGTGTTTTCTAAAAGAAATAGAAAAGAATAGAAATTGTTGGTATTTCTATTGAGTTTTTAAAACTCTACTGAAAGTTTGAAAGAACATGAAAAAGCTGTAAAAAAAAAAAACTCGCCTTTTGCCTTGAGTTCCCACAGCATTTCTTTTTCTTCCAAACTTTCACTCATGTTTCTACAACTCCATAGAAACATAAAACTTGTCTTCTATTTCTTAAAAATATTGATTAAAGGTTATGCTATGTAATAAATGAATAAAGGACTACAACTTAATGTTGGAATATATACACCAGAAACATACACTGTGCAAGACTGTTATTAGAGAGTGCAAAGATAAGTCCATGTATGGAAATGTACCAGTGGAATTTTTCATTGATTTTATTCAAGCTCTGTTTAACTATTTCTTCTGTTATTGGGTAGATTTTCTGGTTCTGGCACTGAATTTAACAAGTACAAGCTACTCTGGAGACTACACCTTGATGGTGTAGAAGTCTACAAATGTGAGTATTTTCTTTTCCAATGAAGTTTTTCCATCTATGTTCCAGGGGTGTGGTGTCAGCCTAAAAATTATTGTACTGGTTGTAAGAATTTCAGCCTTGCCAGTCACTTTTATTCTTGACTAAAACACTTACATTTGAAACTCTCCCAGAAATGTTTTGCACTCAGAGGAGATATCTGCAGACAAGAAATGTTTGCACAATTTTAATTCTTCCCATTGGAGTTTAAAAGAATCTGTGTCCCATTTGGTTGAATTAGTATGCATCTAGTCAGGTGACCTAACGGTTAGTGTGCTTGCCAGAGCCCTGGCTGAGGACATTGTTTTTTTGTTTTTTTTTGTTTTGTGTTTTTTTTTTGTGTTTTGGGGGGGTGGTGGTGCTCAAGACACTTTACTCTCACAGTGCCTCTCTCCACCCAGGTGTATAAATGTGATGGACTAGCATGCCATCCACAGGAGAGTAGAAATACTCTTAGTCACTTCATGCTACTGAAACCAGACAGGCCATTTGGCTTGTACAGAGACTTCAACTCACCATATATGGTTTATATTATCTTAGTACAAACCACACAAGTGAACAGTGCTTTTGCGCACATTGATTGGGTACCTCGGAGGTGATTAGCCAAGCACTATTCACCTCCAAGCAGCTGAAGAAAAACAAAATGGCTTCCGGATTCAAATAAAGTTACTCTTAAACAAGTAAAGTTACTCTGTGGTCCGCTAGTTATTCAGCTTGTGTGGTATATTCACCTTAGTGTCAGTGAAAGTGGTGGATATTTATCTCCACTTCGGTGAATTGTTACTTATTATAATTATCATTATTAGTAGTGGTAGCATTAATTAATATAATTGCGGGCTCAAGAAGAGGCTAAAAACCTATTTTGCATGCCATATCTCGATTTTGGAGCAAACTTGTTCTGCCTAAATCGATTGATAAATCCACGTAAGCCAATCAGAATCCTTTTGTATTTGAACAAGAATATTTTAAATGATGGCTGCCACATTGGCAAGTGTACTTGATTTTCAAGTGTAAACGTACATTTTAAAGATGAAAATAGAAAGAAACAGTTTAAAAGAATACTCAATTCTCACCATGACATCAAAAAAAGAGCAGCAAGAGCTGAAAACTTGTTTCGATAAATTTCATTTGAGATTCTATGTGAACCGACAGTGGAACCAAAGACAATAACGTCTACCATGTTCTTTTCACATGAATACTCAACAAATATGGCAAACATCTTCATATGAATGTCCTTTACACAACTTCTATTCAAAATCCCTCAACTCAAAATTGTTCTGGCCTTCACTTCCTAATTGTTGGTTATTTCTAGGTTTTATTATTATTTAAAGTCTGTCGATTTTAATTTACTGCCTTGTTGCTGTTTTTGTAGCATCTCCTGAAGCCCAGAGACGGAATAGTCTGGAGAAGCAGTTGGAGAGACTTGACAATGATATGTCGTTACTGAGCAAGATTAGTATCTTGGCTGACACCTTAGCAATATCACATATGGTAAATATCAGACTTTTCAGAGATCATTACCTTCATCTGATTTTAAAATGAGGTTCTCTAGAATCAATTTTTTGTATGATAAATTTCAAATTCAAGTGAATGCAGAAGGACTTGTTAAGTATATTTATGTTCCTGTGAAAGGTTCAAACTGTTTTTTATTATCTTTCAGACCCTAGATGGAGCTATTCGAGAATTGATGAATGAAGTGAATCGGCAGATTTCAGAGAAGCAAATCCCACTACAGCCTCCTACCTCCACCAAGTTAGAACTGCATGTTACACAGGCAGAGTAAGTAAAACAGTAAAATATTTTTGATTTCTTGTTAAATAAATGCATGTCAATGTTTAAACAGCCTAACATGTTTTTAAATAATGTTTTTAGAGGAAGGCAACTAGTTGTCACAGACAAGCAAACCTTTTGTGCACTGGACATCACTAAAACTTTCTAGATAGTTAAACCGGGGGGGGGGGGGGGGGGAAGTCATCTTCACAGCCAGTAAATTTGCCCAGTGCCAGGCCCTTAAAACATCCCTGAAGCAAGTGTTCAAATATCTTGACTCCTTACATCCCTGCACAATTTGGACTTCAAAATTCCAAAATCCTGGTATACTCTGTGTGTTTCTTTGTACATGTGTACTCTAGTCTTCTCCAAATGTACATGTAAATAACTCAACATACAATGTGTCTGTTTACAGGGAAGATGGCCCTGAGGAAAAAGATTTCCAGTTTTTGTTCTTGGAAACAGAAATTAAGAATTCCTGGGAAGCATACTTTGAAGATGCAAAACAAAAGCTTGGTAAGCATTGAATTTTGAGAAATTTGTTATTGGCTAAGATTTTTCTTTTCAGCTAAAATTTGCTTTCATTTTTTGTTTAGCCTATGCCAAAGACATCTTTCCTCCCGAGTTTCAGTATTGTATTCCTATCAACAAGACAAGAAGTGGAATGCAGGTAGCAATTGATATTTCTCGTAGTGTAATATGCTTTACGCATTGTTATTTCTCATGCTCATAATTCATCACCAAGCCTTTTTTCCAAGAAATCTTCTCAAGCCTCTTGTACCTTCATGTTGTTTGCTTGGGGACCATTATTCTTTTCATCTTTGTTGCTGTTGGGGATTTTGTCCATAATAAAATTTGCAATTTGCATTTTCAGAGCAAGGCTTAATTAATGGTGATATTTGCTTCTCTGATGTTATAATGCATGAGGGCCATTTGGTTTTCTTTCAAAAGATGTTTTTGTGGTTTGCCTAAGTATTTTCCTTGAAGTCTTGTTGCAATTGTTTCTGAATTCTTTGTTTGGTTTGTTTGCCGTCATTTTAGTTCACTTGTGCATCACCCTGCCAAGTACCTCACATGCTTGACAGAGGAAATCATTGTGGGTCTGGAGACGTTTGGGTTTGTAACAGTGATGGTTATGTTGGACAAGTGTGTATTCTGAGAATGGGAGCGCAGATTCAGGTAAGAATTTGTGGTGGGATCAAACCTATGTAGGGATGGATTTTGGAGTTCTCTGAAATGCTGTTCACTTTATTCTGGAAAAAAGTTGTAACAAAAAATATTGAAGGATTGGGTTTATTTATTTAGTTGTTTTTTTATTATTATTATTTATTTTAGTTTCTTTTTTTTGAGGTGGGGGGGGGGGGGGGGGGTTTTTTTTTTTTTTTTTTTTTTGGGGGGGGGGGGGGGGGGTGGATTCTGTAATGTCCCTCCCTCCGACCCTTTCCCGGACCCAGCTTTCTGCTTGGAACCATTTAAGGCCTCACAGAAACAAAACTTACTGCTTCCTACAAGTACGGGGCCAGTTTTTAAGTGCTTATTTGTTCACAGAGGAAATTACATGTACGATATTAATCTGACTTTAGGGAAAGTTAATTCATCAGTAAAAGGGGTACGCTAGATTTCCTGCGAATAAAGGTTATCGATAAAACTCTTTCACTTTTAAATTCAGAGGGTAGTTATATATTGAATTCTTGCAAAGTAACTAGTGACATGAGTGGAAGGATATTTTAGATGAAGTTTCATTCACGAAGCAATCTTAACCTTATTCCTAGCTTACCAATTTTTGCTGTGTTATTTTTGTCAGCCGTTTGGTTCGATAACAGTGTGTATGTCTCGAGTTCTTTGCATTTCGCCTGTTCCTGGGACGAAGTTCAGCGGTCTAGAAGCACTCCAGTCCGAAAATGAGACCAAATCCGACACTCAGTCAATCTCTTTGAGTGAAAAAGGCGGCAAAGTAAACACAACACCCAAAATTTCTCGCTCAGGTTATGCGAGCGACGAAGATGACACTGGTCCTCAAAATATCATGGCGTTTGATAGCAGCTCCGAAGACGAGGAGGGACTGGGTCAAGAGAGTTTTCTTGGCGGGAAATTCACCGACGGGAGCTCGCCGTTCGACGTCGACGGCCGACTCAGTCCCGAAGGCAGTAGTTTGGGGACAACTGGAAGTGCCGACGGCTTGGACAGCAGTCAAGACGAAAACGTTTTTGAATTCGAGGAAAATGACTCCAGCTGCGACGAGATGAAAGCTAAAGGATCCCGTAAACACTCGAAGCGGAGAATGGGGTCTTCCCCCAGAGCCAGCCAAGATCTCAAGGACAGCCTGTCGGATATTGTGAATTTTGACACCGACGAACCTTGTACTGTCTGGATGGGAACAGAGGACGGATGGTATGTTCTTGTCTTCTAAACTGTAGACTTTTTGCGTGACATTAACTTGCGTGATGGATGGATTAGTGCAAGTCACGCAAACAGCGTTTATATCGTAAAACAAATGGTCACAATCTTATATGTTCGATTTCCCTTTCTGCTTAGCCAACCAAAAACAGAGGATAAGTCAAATCATATTAGCTAGTCACGTGTTGATCAGATATTAACTCTCTCAATTTCTGTGCTTTTTGCTATTGCAGTATTTTCGTGTATCCTGCAAGGGAAGCGCAAAATAAGAAATCAAAGTTAAAGCTTCAGCATTCCGGATCCATTCAGTGTATATTGTAAGTATCACCTGGTTTGCCAGTCAATAATTAAACGCCATTACGTTGTGCGCACAGTTAACTTGTTGAATATCTGTTTTAGGTATGTTGATAACCAAGTCTTCATTTCACTATCAACGGGTCACTTGTACGTTTACAGAAGACCGCCAGGTAAGATTTGAAGTATCTGAGAATTTTCTTTTGTAACCGAATTAGACAGGGTGTTTTTAGAGACAGCCATCGTTTAAGTACTAAAATGGAAAATATTTAAAGTATCAAATGTTGTCTGAGCTTTGACCGTTGACAGAAACAACCCGACGTAAAAACTGAGGCAAAAACATGTAGCAGGTGCCAAGTGCGGGAAAACTGTACTGTTGACGGTGCTAGGAGCGGGAAAACGTTGTAAGTGCGGGAAAACAGTCAACAAGGATTTAACCGTTCTAAGCGCCGCTGGTGAAGCGCGGGAAATCTCCTATTTAACTGATGCTAAGAGCGGGAAAACATTACGCAAGTTCCAAAGGTGGGAAAACATTCAACCGGGATTGAACCGGCTGTAAGCGCCCCTGATGAAGCGCGGGAAACCCCGCTAACTTGTATTCAACTGATGCCAAGCGCGGGTAAACGCGCGTACGTCAAGTTATGATTGCTTAAAAACAAAGCTTGTTTGCCCAAATTCGGTAGAGGGCGCTTCATGAGTATATGCATTTCTGTTGTTGTCCTGTGGTATAGTTTTAAGACCATTCTGCCCGAACACTGACAGAATCATCTAAATTTGCACCACCTAGGCGTTTCGTTTGCAGTGTCTAACTTGGCTGTAGTAAAAGTTTTCAACAAGGGCTGGCCATTTTTATGAACTGGTCACATGGTAGAAAATCTGCGCTGCTGGATGGCAAACTTTGCACTGGAACAACCAGAAAAGACTTTAGAACAAGCTTTAACCAGTCAAGCTTGACTAGTGTTTTGGAGTCTGTCGTCCATATTGTCGGTTATACCATGTGACTAGAAAAACGAAGCGCAACACACACTTACCTTGCAATCATACATTCCATTTTGTAATCAGGTTGCGCTTGGGAAGTAGGCAATCCCGTGATGCTTCACATTGGAGAGTCGGCAGCAGTCTCCTGTATGACAGCTATTCACGGTCGATTGTGGTGTGGCCTGGGCTGTAATGCTGTCATCGTCAACACAACCACCTTAGCAGTCGAGGTAACACTGTCATTTCCAAGTTTTCTGCTCTTTTAAAATGTGAAGGCTAATTCTATTCAGAAGGTGAAGCTGATTTTGTAATTCGCTTTTCCCTCAGACGACGTTCAGCTGTAGTTTGGACAAAGACCACGCTGTGTACCGCATGGCTAGCTCTGGAATGGGGGTGTGGGTTACGCTACAGAGCTCTTCTGCGGTGAGGTTGTTCCACGCCACTCGGTACGAGTGCTTGGCAGATGTGGACGTGGCCCCGCCCGTGCACAAAATGCTCCAAGGTAACTATGGCTTATATTGTAGGTACGCAATGCGTCCAGAGAGCTTAATAGTTGGGGCTCGTGAACCATTGAAGATTGTTCTTCCAAACTTATTTCCCAAATCTAATTCTGCTTTAGGGGAGCAGAGGTAATTGTGTGTGAACACCGATATATGAAGTTCTAAAGATTGCTGATTTTGATCTTCTTAGGTTCTGATGCGATCATCCGCCAGCACAAAGCAGCCTGTCTGCGCGTCACAGCTCTGCTTGCCTGCAAGGATCTTCTCTGGATTGGCACTAGCGCAGGCGTAGTTTTAACATTACCGTTGCCCACAATCACCGCCAGCACTGCTTCTCTTCGTAACTGCCCCTCGGCAACAGCCTCCTTCCACGGGCATACGGGACATGTGCGTTTTCTCACCGCTGTTGAGGTCCCAAGAGAAGGATCTCAAGACCACACCAACGATAAGGGGTCCAACACCACAATAAGCACCACCCTAAGTACGTCCCCTTCGACACCGAATGCACCTCATACGCCAGGCTCTTCCGCTCGAGACGTACTGATTATCAGCGGTGGCGATGGCTACGAGGACTTCCGAGCAAGCTCCGCTAGCGAATCCGCTGGACGAGATGACAGCACCAATCATCTCCTGATCTGGCGTGTATGATACTTAAAAGGAAAACAGTCATGCAAAAATCCTTTCCACTGTCAATGATGTTGCTTAGCAACATGACGTATCCAGATAACGAAAAGCAACAGACGCGTGTCTTTCGGACTCCTTGTTGCATACGTGATTGGCCAAATAGAATCGGAGCAGTTCGGATTCTCCACCAGTATTTGCCGAAAGTTACGTCGGATCCGACCCAGTATGTCGAGAGAAAGAAGACCCGAATTTTAGGTCGTAACGAATGACTCCTTGAACAATTTAGTAATAATTAATAATTAATTGTAAGAAGATGTAATTAATAGAAACCAAATAGTTTGTCCACTTTTTAGGAGATTTACTATTGTCAAATGCATTAACTTTTTACACGCTTTGGCTTAAGCGCTAGTTAATGTCTGTTTATCGTGTACCATTGAAAAATAGGAGTTATAGTATAGATAGAAAGACAGAAGAGTAAAGTTCGGTTCGTTCTGCAAAAAGGCAACTTGTATTTGAAGTATATTGTTAGAACGCGGAAAAAGAGAGGTATTTTTTAAAGTTAGTTAATATTTTTGTGAAATTGTACATAGCTCATGATTCACCAAATGGCGTTTGTTGGACAAAAACAACAACAAAAAAATGAAACATTCAGATGGAGTAGACCCACAGTAGTTTGGTTGAAAGCTGATCATGTACTGTAAATTTTGAGCTTATTTTCCTAACAGGAAAAATTATGTAGAGGTATTTAGACGCCGCTGTAAATAAAGATCTTAGAGCAAAAGGAGCGAGTTAAGGTGTGTGAATGATTTTAGCTTACAAGAAAAAGAACTGTCGTATAACCCAAAGCTAGTCGAAGTCGTAAATTCACACTGTCTCGTACCCAGAAACGTCATTTTGCTTCTCATTGCAGAGAACGTTTCCGTGAAAAGAAACTGATCGCCAACGCCAGAAACCGTTAACATGTTTTACGCGTCACACGGTTGTCTGCAGCCAGGCAAAAATGGATGCGTTTCTTCAGTGTGTACTGTTGCGAGAAATCTTGTTGCTCGTACCTATTCTTGCTTAATGCGTCAAATATTGTTAGCATTATTATGTTAAATTTACACTTCATGGTGGAGATGAGCAAGGATATTCTCGATATAAGGTATTAACTTCCGAAAGTAATCACCATCGCTACTTTCGGGGGCCCGTTACTTTCTGGGGCCCGTTTCTTTCGGGGGATCGTTACTATTAAACAAATAAGACGGAATTTCGTTAATACAGTTCTTTGAGCAAATTAAATTTTTCCTTCCAGTTTCAAGGATGGGCTTTTCATGGGTACGCTGTGATGTCAGTGGTCGACAGGAAAGCTTGTCAGATTCCGCAAAACTTTTTCATCTTCATGACACACTACTATGTTAGTCTGCTATAAAAATATCTCATTGCGTTGGTTGAGTTTTCAATTTAAGTTTGGAGAACCATTCCCTTTACTACGCACCTGTTGAAGTGATACAGAGTTTCCAATTTACATTTTAAGAAAAATTTCCGTTACGTTTCTCTCACTTAATAAGAACTTTTGTTGTAACACGGCGCAGCACAAACCGACGAAGCACGATTTGACATGTCACAACGATTCGTGGCATAAACGATACCTTTCCCTTGGTGTGAAGGGCCTCAAATCAAGTTATGGTACGGTAACTTTGACCTGACTATTGAGTAAATAAATGTGCTACTAAACGGTGCCTCACTATTTTCGTTGGGTGGGCGAGGAGAGAGAGAATTGGGCGCGCCGCTTTCGATTTTGGGGGCTCGCTATTTTCAGGGGGTCGTTATTTAGGAGAATTGCGACCTAAGTTTCGAAAAGGCTATTTAATGTAATAATTGTCACGTAACCACGTGTGACAGGCCAGTCAATAACTATGGTAAACAAATAAGCCATCAAACAACAAACATAAACATTAAAAGCTCCTTTAATGAGCAATATGATCATGCATTCAAGTAAAGAAGGACGGCCAATCTACCATAAATACTCTCATCAACAATGCGGTGTGAACACAGGCTACTCCTACACTGCCAGCAGTCGGGTACAATTAAGAGATAAGTGGCGTCAATAATAATTATTATTAGCTGGATTAATAACGGATGAATGAAGTGATCTGTAACAGCTCCAAAACAAAACCAACAAGTAATATTTTGACTTCAGCATTGAGACCTTTCCCTGAACATTCACTGAAGATTAACTTCAACTCTGTATTTCACAAAAATGTTCTATTTCGAAAGGAAATCTGCTAAATCGTTTTCACAACCGGAAAGACCTTTAGATCCCTTACTTTCAAAAACCATATCTTGATCAAAGTCCTGCATGCGAAAGAACCGAACCTTTAAAAACTTGACTGGTGGATAAACTTGATTATCAAATTCAATACGAGTATTCACAAATCACTTCTGTTAAAAGAAGTTTGTCTACGGAAGCTTTTCACCATGTGCAAACCGCGTGACAACTATATACCACCTAAGTGACTTTACCTTAAGACCCGCGTGACCTCTCAAAATTTCTTATGTACAAATCTACTGCAATAAATTACGCCCTGCATGAGCCCGCCTCTAAAACATTATAGGGAGTTTAGGTAACCACCATGACGACGCCGAGGACAACGTCGATTAAAATATGAATTTATACTTCATCTACGAATCTCGTGGTACTCTAATGTCATTTACTTTGTTTACCACTGTCAAAACCATCACGAGACTAAATCTGTAACAAGGCGATAAATTTGAAATAGGAATTTCAAAATTGAGCTGTTGAGGTTCACATTCTCCAGACGCAGTTGTCACGTTGTTGTTTTGCAGAATACAGCAAAATGTACCAAGAATTATAACGCACAAATCTTTTGTTTAGCGACGTTCCCGCTGTCGATGCCGTCGTGGTTTTTTTAGAACTCCCTAGTACTACAAGCCACAAGGCGTACCTGCACATGCATGTTTTGTAAGGCATGACATTTAACTCGTAATTTCACATGTTTCTCTTTCTCTCAGAAGAGAAAATAAGGTTTGGGGATTTCAAGTAGCAAGCGGAATCTGAAATAGGGACTGTAAATTAGAATAAATACTTCACATCCGATCATATTGATGGCATCGAATATCAGACAGATCCGGGAAGAGATTAACCTTTGAAAAACAGTGTGGAATTACGAGTGTTACATAATATGAAGCATTTCACGAAAACGATAAACTCGAAAACAGGTCAACGAACGAAATCTTTCTAATGTGGAAGCCATCTAACAATATATGCTTGAATTGTGAACGAATACAGATAGGCAAATAAATTAAATCTATATTTTGACTATGTTGATTTTTACTTTCTGCTATTAAGCTCTCTTAGCAGAAGATGATTCCATCCGTGAGAACTAGACGTTAGTGTGTTCGTTGAACACAGGGGGAACTCCGTCACGATCGCGGTCCTATAAAGATAGAAAGATAAAATTTTAATTTCTCCCAACGGAATCACTACGCTATCAAGCAGGCAGAGATGAGAATGGAGAAAGCCATCAACTAGTTTATCGTCCTGATGTGCCACGTAATTCTCTAAACTGACATTTAAAAAATACTTATGGAAATCAGTAAGGGGAATTGAAATTTTGAGAATAAAAAAATACTTACCTGAGTCCTGGCAGAACCAGCAGAGGCCTGGGAAGCTCGCGACGGGGATCCGCGGCTGGATTTAGCCGTGGCAGCTCGGGAACCACTGGGGCTGCTCTCGCGATTCATGGATGCCTCGCTGTCCCAGCGCTCCAACTCCTCTCGCACCAATCTTTCCATCTGGTCTCGTTTCAGATCCCGCTCACTGCGCTCACTTCGGTCACTCTGAGAAGGGTCGGGAACATAGAAAGTGTTAACTCGCGCGAAAAAAAACCGTGGCGTGAAAATGCGTCAAATTTCGTGACTATTATTGTTACTGTCTACTTACATCAGCGATGGAGTCAAGCAATCTGGCCATAGTCTCCCGTCTTTTCAACTTTGCCTTCTCCATGGCTTCAAGTTTGACAAGAACCGCGTCAATCTTGGACACGATGCTGCCGATGGAGTGTTCCATGCGATCCACGCGGCGGCTGAGACTGAAACACAAACGGCAGAAAAGACGATGGTGTACAGCTTTCGTTTTACTTCTTTCATTAAGTGAAAAGTTACTTTAGTTTGTTATTGCTTGTTATTGTTAAGGTAAACAAGACACGTGCTTTAGTGGCTGGTTTAATTTTGCGTGATAAAATACATTATAACTGTTCCTGGATTTATTTTAACCTTGTTGGCTAGAGACTTGAGGCTTCATCTCGATTAACTTCCGAGGTTTAGCTTGAAAGTTAGAGGAGGTGGAGTTTAACTTCAATAAACGGTAAACTTACACATTGAATTCTTCATACGAGACTCCTCCCCCGCCAGCACTGGGTCGAGCGATGGCTGAGCCGGCGCGCGCACTCAATCCGCCGGTGGAGCCTTCATCATCGTCGCTGTCATCGCTGCTAACATTGCTGGCGCTCTTTGGACGTGCACTCTTTGTTTCTTTGGCTCGTTCCATCTCCTCAATTTCATCGTTCAGTTCAGCCTTCACGATGCAAGAATAATATGCGAGTTAGAAAGCGTTAGAGGGGTGGTTTTAGACTACGAGTGGTCCCCGCGAAACCTGGGGCCAAGAAACGCGCGCTTCTCGCCCTCAGGATTTCGCGCGGTCATTATTTTCCCGCGGTTTTCTTTCGCGTCACGCATGACGGACTAAGCGTAAAAGGGACTACTCGTAGTCTACAGTGGTGTGGTTGTCTATCGACCAAAGTAACTCAGTGGCAAAAGATTGAAAGGGCACGTTTCATCTTTCAGATACAACGAAAGAAGAAATGGACGAAAACGAAAGTGTGGAAGATCGACGCTACCATTTCTACTTCAGATTCTCACAAAAGCTCATCTGCAAACCTTAAAGTCAAAATTATTTCTCTGGCAGTAAAAAAAAATCTTGGAAGGCGTTATCAAAGGATGACACACAAAACAACAGACAAGTGCTCGAATTGAGACCGAAATGAACAAGAAATCTAACCTTCTGTCCTTCCAAATCTTCTTGCATCTTTCTTTGTTCCTCCTCGTCCAAGATTCTGTCGCCATCTAAGTCGTACTTGGCAAAGACTGCTTCGATTTCTGCATCAGCATGGCCACGCCTACAAAAACGACACAACCGTATGAGTCGTACCATACTTCATGTCAACATACAAAGTCTCTTTGCTGGCCGCGATAAATTTCCTACAGCACCAGCCGGTAGAATTTATCAAAGATCTACGAAATTTATTTCACTGAGCAAGCTCTTGTATTTCGTGACTTACACGCATGAGGCTGAAGTTTGATCGCTGGGCAACCTGTCACACCCTATCGCGAATCTTCTTTGGCCCTTCACACACGCGGCGATAATCGGTCAAATTTTGTGATGAAATGTTGCATTTCTATACCGCATTTGATACATTTAGCTTCGATATCGCCAGGGATAACAATTCCATAGACCGCATACAGCTACGAAAAGTGTCACTTGAGGCACAATACTCGGAAATTTCACCCAACTTTTCACGATTTTCTACTTATTTTGTGCTGACAAAATTTTTAAACAGATTGACTGGCTCGAAGTTGAACGACTATTTGTTTGCTTAGAAATTCACACGGAGCAAATATGCAGCTAAAAGGTGTTTTAAGTCGAACACCGTTGTCACAGCTCCATCAAATGTTTTGCTTCATTTGCAAGACGTTGTGGCAGTATTTCTCGGACCTTCACACCGAAGACAAATAACAAGTCTAGAAAGAAACCTTAACTTCGTTAAATTACAACTGTAAAGTTTTACAGGATTTGAATCAAATTTAGAAGAAAACTTTGCATTGTCGTATAGAAATCGATAGAAGGATTAGTCGCTTGTTGAATGGAATTTCAAACTTTGCATCCTCGATTGAGAATTCAGTAGAAGAAACAGTTTTTCGTTGTTGGCGGATCAGTTACCAGAATTTAACATACTACTGATAAATTTAAATAGGTGTTCTTGGCACGGGTGGTAAAACCTATAAAGGTTGCAACGAAAAAGCACCCGCGTGTATTTGCTTATTATTTATTAAGAGGGACACTTACTTGGAGATTTAAAAGCAATATTTAAATATGCATGTGCAATTGTATATCTTCTACATGAATTATTAGACCACGGCTACACCTTGGAAACAGGGTTGAATAAAAAGGAGAGGCCTTAAGAAGAAATTTTCAGTTTTAGTTTGAGTCAAGTCCTCAGCGTAGGGAAACGCTAAACGTCAACAATACTCACGATTTTAAGTTAGCTCGCCATTCTTCGAAGTCAAGCTTGTTGTCTTGGTTGACGTCGGCAGACTTCAGCGCCTTTTGGATGTCGAGGATCTTCTCGCGTTTGAAGGACAGTTTATCCAACATCTTTTGGTATCCCTAAAAAGAGAATCAGATCGCCGACATTACCGCTAAACGTTTCGCACACAAATAGAAGCCTTTATAGAGCCTATGCTGAGGTAAACATAGTTCATTAAACCCAATGAAATTTCTAGCGCGCCACGATTCTAGACTTGCATAATTTTAGACAACAACAGGGCCGCCAGCCCGTTGAAAGCTTCTTAATGGGGAAAGACCTGGTGTGTTTGGGGCGGGGACCAATTCCACGGCCAATAACAGACCAGTGACATTTACCGTTTACTTGAAAAAGCCAATAAAAAGATAACATATTCTTTGGTTGCTAAGCGACACTTAAGCTGAACGCACGGCAGGGAAACTAAAAAAATAATAACTCTGGCTACAGAAAATCAAACTAAGACACCTGTTTTTTTCCTTGCTTTTAATTTCTTCGAATGTTTCGACACTTGCTGAGAATGGTGATTGTAAAACTACTTTTGTTTCTGACTTAATGGCGCAATTTACATGTTAGACGAATTTTAAGGTTCCCAGATAAAAACAAAATTTCATATCTTATTTCCGAGAATTTCCTCTAGTTACAATTACGAACGTGAGAGAAAATATAAACTACTTTATTAATATTTCAGCACAGCAATTATTGACAAAAATACCTTTTGGCGACCCAACACAAAGACGCCGAAAACAGAATAAGTAGGTGTTATAAATTCTCTTTTAAATGCAGAATTCGACAGGAAATTGGACAAGTTTATTTATTATTAACAAAAAACTGTCTGCGATCTCTCATCAACGGCGAACTTTACAAACAAGTTAATTACTATTTCACACGAAAATTCCTTCTTGCCAATTTATACCGCAAACTTTTTTGTTCTGAAGAAAAAAACGACAAAACTTCTTCATTTAAGTTTGGTTCTCCAGAAAACGTTTTATCGCAACTTTTCATTAAAGATGTATTTAATTAACATACACCGACTCCTTCGACTGCTTTCAACGGCGTGGTCTTACAATAAGATTTTGAAGTCGAGAGCACGAAGATATTTTTGTAACGATATGTCGATTATTCAAAACAGTTCCTTGAGTCCTGATATTACTTTTAACTTACAAGGCGAAGCATTAGTAAAATTCATCCATGGAATAGAATCAAACTCACAGTTAACACCCACCCCCCGGTTTGAAAGTTAACGCCATTTTTGATTACGTAACTGTCGCAGAGGAAAAATGAAAACTCTTGCCTAGTTTTTCTCGAGTTTTCTTTAGTAAACGGCCGTACAATTTGGCAAACGGTTAAAATTTCCTTTACTTAGGACTATTTTCCCGATTTGTTTGATAATTTTTTTTAAGATCAGTGCTTATTTCGTAACACCAATAGACCTACATTTGCAAAAAAAAAAACACAACAAAGATAGTGGAGTGCATTCGCTCCCATAATTTTAATGCTGCCTTGAAAATTAAATTCGAGTGTAAAAATTACACCACCATGGTGTCATTTTGGTACTAAAAAGTAACGGTTGACATTTGCAAGGACACAGACTTTATAGCTCGATTTTTCGTTTGACGAGAAAGAAACTTACTCAATCATGGTATTTTTAGATTTTTTGGGCACGTACAAAATGGTTTTTCAATTGGTGGAAAACAGAAAATAGAAGTTTACTGAAATAGAAAAACCCCAAAGAGATAATAAAAATCCATAAAGGAACAAGGATGGCTAAGGATGGAGAAGATTGACACGGATTACAACCAAAGAACTTGAAAAGTTTAGGCCTAACATTTCAAGATGTGAAAACCGTGACGTAGGTCCTTTTAGTATCGAGAATTTGAAGGTACATCATAAGAAAGGCCTATTTGACCAATTTCTTGATTCTTTTTACCTCTCCGTGCTGGACAGCTAATTGATAGTTGGGAGAAAAGCAATGTGGATCACTCTTGAGTTTACCTACCTTCTTGAAGTAGTCACCGATCTCAAACTCACTCTTCTGGGTGGCGATGTTGGACTTGACTTCAGCGTATGTGTCGTTAATGATGGCCAGGAACATATTGAGCAGGACAAAGAACACGAAGAACACATAGGTGATGAAGAAGATTGGACCAAGGACACGATTGGCAGCCTCCAGAGCATGGAAGTCGAAATCACCCAGGATAATACGGAACAGTGTAAAGCTACGCGAGAAAATAAAACAGTACACATCAATTCCAAGATCACATTAAAGAAAAGCCAAATAATCAACACGAAAAAAGTTAAACTTGAATTCAAGGCACCTATGCCTGCATTGTGCAATGCTTTTGCGTGGTTTAGTGACACACACGCGTGGTTTCCATGCGTGAGATCCATAAGTACGCGCGTGGAATCAATTACATATCCAGAGCCTTGTGGGCTATTCTTTTCAAAGCTTCTCACGAGCATGACACTCGACAAAGTTTTTCGTGTTTCGATTTGATTACGGCTGTACGTGCGCGAGTTGTGCTTGCATTTGCGTGTACAGCCACGCTCGTATTTGAGTGGATTTTAGTAAAAACTCTTCACATCCAAGTCTGACTTACATGGCGTCCTCGAAGGTGCTGAAGTCGCGCACCTGAGTGCCAAACACAAGGTAACCCAGCTGCGCGTATGCGAGAAAGATGATGAAGAACATGACCGCAAATCCACCGACGTCTTTGGCGCACTAAAAATGAGAAAACATATGGCATAACTACAGAGAATTTGAATGAATAAAAATGTTAAAAGAATTGTACTCTTAGAAAGACAATGTCCGCGTCCGGGGGACGCCTTTAGAGGTTTAAAAGGTCCACAGTGTGAGCTCTTCGGCACCTTTTAGAGTTTTGTGCGGAAAGAAATATGACAGGAGATAATGTGTTGTTTTACAATTGGTACCTGTTAGGGGTGAAAAATTGTCAAGCCACACCCACAAAGCAGGATCTTGGGGTTCTTTTAGAAAATTTCCCCCTCGTCCTTTTATGTGAGAATCCCCCTGCAAATGGCGTTCTCATTCTCTCAAAATATAGTCTGTGGTTAACTCAACCGAGAATTTTCTTCAATAAGGTAAGCCCTAAACCACCATATGTACAACGTTCATTTGAAGTTGTCGTATTTGGATGCCTTTCAAGACTATTCTTTCAGGCCAATGGAAGTGTTAATTAGATTAATTGAACGTGGGCAATTTACTAAATATTGATCATCGTCATCATCATTATAATAATAATTTACTTAAAAAAGAGAAAATGTTACTATACATTGTTGAGGGTGGCCGACAACTGGGTCATGGTCTTGTTGAAGCTGATGTACTTGAAAACCTATGGAGAAAGATAAACAGCTACATTAAATACAGTTACACCCATACTACGGCAAGGAAGCAAACAGTAAACTTCCCATTAGAATTATTTTTGCATCCAGTTTTTTTGCGACAAATATTTCAGTAGCTGGTCAGTTCTAAACCGAAACCATATGTCCGTGAATTTTTTTTGGCAGTGGCTGTGCGTATAATTGTTTTTTTGGGGGTACAACCATGCTTAACCGCTTATCAAACCGAGCGCAAGGTTGATTCGAGGTCGGCTCGGGGTCGTGGCAGTACAGAGTGAACGTAGCAAGGCCCATACAAAATAAACCGGGGCCAGAATTCCCCATTAGACAGCTGGTTAGTAAAAACCACCTAATAGATAGAAATAACGCACGAGGTGTTGTTTTACCTTGATCCAGGCGAAAAACACGGCCACGGCCACCATGTTGTTGAACTGGGTCTGCCAGAAGCCCAGAAAATCGAAGTTTGCGTATTGTTGGTTGTCTGCCAACAGTCCTTTTAGCAACTCGTCCACCGCAAAGGTACGATAGAGATTGAACGCTATCGCTACATAGCCCAGGAAAATGACAATGACGTCAAGAACATTCCAGAAACTCTTGAAGTACTTCAGCTTGTGTTTCTTAATCTCCAGGATCTCTTCGATGGTGTAATAGACAATGAAAAGGATAAAGATACCCTCGCAGGCCATAACAAAGTGGTCAAAGGCAGTGACGTAACGAATCAGCTTGACCGTGCGGAAGGTGAACGACGGTATGCAACCGCCTGTGGCCGGGTATTCAAACACCAGTCTGGAAAGAAATGGCAGGAACAGAT